>ENA-OQHZ01000376-OQHZ01000376.1-human-gut-metagenome-genome-assembly--contig:-NODE-376-length-31438-cov-4.596505_pt1 | contig 31438 bp, 29 predicted proteins | sample MGYA00242642_ERZ504734 | MGnify/ENA primary metagenome ERZ504734 (study PRJEB26092, sample SAMD00036210) | human gut metagenome | host: Homo sapiens | study: EMG produced TPA metagenomics assembly of...
CAGATACCAGTAAAATGACCTTTCATCAGTATGCGACTTTGATGATTTTTTTAACAGTAAAATATCAAATGCCATTGAAAGCTGTGATTTACAGATTGGCAGAGGAAGGATACATTAAAAATATCGAAGAATATATTAAAAATTATGAATTCATAAAAAATGTGTTAAGGGAGATTGAGATATTTAAAAAACGTGTTGAAGAACTTTATAAAAAAGAAAATAATTATGTTCTTCCGTATAGTTCCACATATGTAGATATGGAAAGGGCCTTTTCTACAGGGAATGCATCAAGGGAAGAAATTCTGGAAGATGCTAAAAAACTTGAATTGGATATGAAATTAATTGATGATATTCTTGCGCAAGATACGGAAGAAGATGACGAAGAAACAGATGATGAGGAACTCTTTGCCTTGATTCGTGCAAAAAGGGGGTAACTACAGATGATAACACCATTGAAAAAAACTCCTTTGCATGATTTGTTGAATAAACCCGTTTTATTCGATGCTAATATTTTCATGGTGGGAATTGAAGATAGAATATCTAATAAGAATTGCTCTTTTGAAAATATGAAACAACTGTATATACAGCCACTTTTTGAGAGTTTCACAGATATTTATATCCATAATGAAGTATATAAAGAATTAGATGAGAATGCAAAAAAGATGGTTGATACATATATAGGGAAAAATGTTACAATCGTAAAAGAAGATGGAGTGTATGGAACAGATCCATTGTATACGACGATTTTTAACCATATTGCAGGGCATGAACTTGTGAATTATAAACGGGGAAATTCAAAAGACAGAGGGGAAGTATACAGTTTAGCTTATGCTGCATACCATAAGATGAACTATTTTTGTTCCAAGGAAATTATGGTAGATAATATTGCACACGAACTGAAGGATTTACAGGATATTGATATTATTACATTTGATATTATTGTTTTAGCAGCGTATATTTATTATGTACATAAAAACGATTCTTCAAATACTAAAGGATTAAAATCTATTTATAAAAGGTATTGTGCAGATGTTATCAAAAGGCACGGATTGCCGAAAACATTAAACGAATATATTAAGGCATCATTAGAGTATTTATAAAGCGGACTTTGACAAAAGAATGATATGCTTCAGGTATTTTAAAATTATTAGAAGTTTTTCTGTATTCGGATCGTGAAGTAAAGGAAAAGAAAGAGATATTAGAGAATGATTTTTCAATTGAAATGACAAAGACATTAGAAAGTGAGGTGTCTAATGTGTAATCTGAGTAAAGGCGTTGAAGAAAAAGGAATTGAGAAAGGAATTCTTCTTTCAATTAGAAATCTTATGGAAACAATGGGATGGTCAGTAGAACAAGCAATGGAAGGACTGAAAATTCCTGAAGAAGAAAAAAGGAAATATTTTACTATAATTAAAAAATGTAAGGGTACAAAATATATAAATTTTGAAATAATGGGGAGTGAATACTTAAAGAGTCACTCCCCTTACATCCCTCTTTTTAGATGTAACATTGTTCAAATAAAGATGAATTTTTATTGTTTATAAGAACATACCCACTACTGTCATAATTACATCTGCCCAGATTTCAGCAGTACTTTGTTTTAATCCCATTACTTCTGTAAAGAATCGAATAAGCGCTGCTTCAGCACCACCATTAACTTTCTCAAGGAAGTTAATCAAAGACCCCATATGTTTTTCTAAAAAGTTTCCTATAGCCGTACCAACTCCCGGAATCTTTTTGATAGCTTTGATTATGGCACTTCCTTTTTCTTTAAGAAGTTTAAGTAATACTTTTGCTGTAATACTAACAGCACCTCGTTCCTCTTTTGGAGAAGCTGTTACGCCTAATGATTGATTTACTACTTCTGTTATTCCCTCTTTCCCATATTGCTCTACAAATATATTAGTAATTCTATCGTATTCAGCTAATTCACTTGTAGAAAGATTTAGCGTTTGGATTATTTCCCTTACAGATGAATTTTCGTGAGCAAAAACAGGTGTTGCTGTTCCTAAAGTAGTTGTTGTAATAGCCATAGCTAATCCGCCCGCAATATATTTTTTGTAATTTTTCTTCATTGTGTATATCCTCCGTTTTTATTTTTTAATTCAAAGTTAGAATATCCTGTTTAAAAGGAATGTCAATGTTAATCAATTCATTAGAATTAGTGTTCATGGATTTGTGTAAATCCACACAACAAATTCTGCAATTCGTTGATGTTGAAAAGTAATATTTTAAACTTTCAGAACACATTACAGATGTACAAAGAGTTTTTTCATGATAAGGTGTCCTTATCGGTGGTGTATAAATTACTCCCTCTGGCACATCAACCGTTTCAAAAATATTAAACATTTTGCTAACTGCGTCAATTTCGTTTTGTGGTTCTGGCATATAATTTTTAGAGAATGCTAATCTAACAAAACGAGAAACCGGTGTATAATCACCGGGAATACCTAAATATCCAGTTCCTTCACCTAACTCCTCGATTTTATAGCCGTTTACCACTTGAGTTTCTTTTGCTAAGTTTGAAATTCCTAAGTAATTTCTCAAGTTAATTTTATGCCATTCATATGTCGGTGCATTAGTCAGGACACCCATTTCATTACGATAAACTGTTAATCCATCAGCAAGTGGTTCGACCACTACTGACTCACCTGTTTTATCAGAAATCAAATAATGACATGGCAATTCCATTTGACTTTCAGGTTCATCAACAGGATTGATTTTTTGCAAAAGGGCAACTGCTTCTTCAATATTTTTGCACTTTCCTAAAACAAATGGCAATAATAATCCTAAATTTACGTCATATTCTGCATTTGGTTTAGAGTTATATTGAGTGAAATGTGGGAAAAAGAGTAATGAAATCATCAATCCATGCTCATTCAGTCCCTCTGTGAGAAACGGTGTACCAAACATGGCGACATTCATACCTACGATTGCATACTCAACGATTTGTTTGTTATTCTCTTTGCTTCCCATGAAAGTTAAAGAAATTTCATAACCACGGGGAATGATGGAAACTTTATTTGCACTTATATCCCCGTATTCATCATAGGTACGCCCTAGAAAGTGTTTCCCGTCTGCCGATTTGCAGGTAAAACTACTACAACTAGCTTTCATAAAACCTCCTCCTTAGTCTTAATTTATGATAATAGCATAAACTATACACTAGGTGTAAAGTCAAGGGGTTATATTCTGATAATCATAAATAAAAAAATTCATTACTGCTTGCTGTCCTTTGATGTTAAATACCTGTTTCTTTTCTAAACGTCTTTTCATTCCCTGATGTTCATAAAAACCATAATTACAACTTGTGTCTGTAAATAAATAAAATTCTTTCAGTTTTTCTTGCTTCATGTAATCGAGCGTTGATTGAAAGAGTATTTTTCCAATTCCTTTTCCTCTGCATGAAGAACTTACGGCAAACAAGGCAAGTTCTGCTGGATAATTCTTGTTGCTTTCGTTTAGTAATTGCTTATCTATTCCATTGACATTACCAAAAATTTTTGAAACACTCCGCCCCTCTTTTGAACTGTATAGGGATATGATTGACTTTACCTGTAATAGTCGATTAGAAATCGGACATTTATGTTTAGCAATATTGTTAGCCAATATAATACCTACCACATTTCCGTCAACTATCGCTACTCTTGAAAAAGTATAGTTTGTTAAACAACTGCTTAAAAATACCCTTGCTAATTTAATTGCTGTTTTGGGACTGCTAAAATAATCATAATGCCAAGTCTCTCTGATAATGGTTTCTAAAGCCTTGAAATCTTTCTTTTGATATTCTCGTAACTCTATTTGCATTGTTCTTCTCCTTGTTTTCATCATCTATATCATGTATGATAAAATATACAGTAACTGTAATGTCAATAAGGAGGTATAAGAAAATGAGAAAAGAAATCAAAAGGTTAACAACCGCACAATTCGCCAAACTACATGAAGTAAATAAACGTACATTACACTACTATGATGAAATTGGCCTTTTTCGTCCGCTTACCAAAACTGAAAATGGTTATCGCTATTATGATATTTCACAAAGTATAGATTTTGAATATATCCGTATGCTGAAAGAATTAAATATGAGTATCGAGGAAATTGAAACTTATCGGAAAAATCCTACACCTGCTGATTTCTTAAAAATTGTAAATGAGAAAGAAAAAGAAATTAATAAGCAAATTCAAAGACTGAAAGATATTAAAACTGTAATGCAGAGAAAAAAGGAAAAAATCGTTTTTTGTGAAACTTTACAGGAACAGGAAATCAGAATTGAAGAATGTACATCAGAAAGGCTTTTAGTCTATCCTTATGATTTCTCAGAAGATGATATATCACAAATTTTTTCTCAATTGAAAGATATATGGGGAATAGAACAGATACGAATGGGAATGGGAAGCTTTATTTCGCTTGATAATGTGTATAAGATGAACTTTGATAAATATGAGGGAATATATACGCTTGCCTTGAACAAAAAATCCGTTTCAAATAGTCTTATAAAACCAAAGGGAAAATATCTTTGTGGTTATCAAAAGGGGAAATGGGATAAATTGCCAGACCTATATCAACAGATGTTGGATTATGCCAATAAAAATAATTTACAACTTACTGGCTACGCTTACGAAGTTGGTTTGAATGATTTTGTAATTTCTGATGAAGCTGATTATATTACAAAAATTATGATTAAGATTAAAGAAACCTCTTGACTTTACAGTTAGTGTATAGTTTATACTTTTTTGTACTAAGATACAAGGAGATGAATTTTTATGATGAAATTATTACTACTGACAGGAATTATTCTTGCAAAAGTTTTAATAGCCAAAGGTATGGCATTAGTGTTTGTTATATTGTCATTTATATTCAAAGGCAAGCAATTACATAAATCAACGCTTGAATGGGATAAATATTTCTTATCGCTGACTGATGCCTTTATAGACAAATATACGAAAATCATTTACATAATATCAACTGTATTATCTTCTTGCGTGATGTTCCTGTTGTTTAAATTTTTTGATTTCCAATACCCAATATCTTTAACACTCATCATTTTAGCGATTTGTAGTTTAATTTCATGGTATAGATATCACAAAAACGGAAAAAGTTACATAAAATCAAGACTTTATGAGATTAAAGAATCAACCAAATCTGAAAATGTAAGCAATAATGTTACTCCTTAAAAGTTCTACATTGTCAGTTGTTAGGCGAATTACAATTTCTACATAAAATTGAATACAGTAATATTTTAGCCCATACAAACATTGTGTTTTGTGCGGGCTTTTTTTCTTGCTCTCCTTTCCGTGTTTCCCAAAGGTATAGATGGATTTCCGTTTATATATTTCAGCGTATACGAGGGGGAGATTATGAACACATCTTCTTTCGAGTATATCGTTAGAATACAGTTTAATGCTTTGATGATGACTGTTATTAAATGTACAGTAAAAAGCAGAAACAGGTAGAGTACATTCATACATTTTATATTGCCTAAAAGGCAGTGAAAGGGCAATGGATTAAGATTATAGAATACTATTAAAATTGAAAAATGTCGTGAATATCAGATGTGTTCTATATAGAAATATGCTACACTACCGAAAAAAGCGTGGAGGGCAAAATCATGAATTATAATGAGCAGGTAAAAAAATATCTGGAATATTGCGAATTTCGGAAAGAGTTAGACTGGAACACCTTGAAAGCGTATAGAATTGATTTAAAACAGTTCTTTGAATTTACCCAGGAGGATATGCCTGAAAAAAATAAAATAGAAGATTATATAACCGAATTACATAAAAAATATAAACAAAAAACCATAAAACGTAAAATTGCATCCATCAAAGCCTATTATAATTATCTGGAAGAGTGTGAGATTATTGAGGATAGTCCCTTTAGAAAAATCAAAGTAAAGTTCAAAGAGACAATTATTTTACCCAAAATAATTCCTCGTGAAGAAATTGAGTCTCTCCTGAATTATATGTATTCATGTGAACATAGAAATGATAAGGAAAAGATGTACAAATACTGGCTGAGGGATATATCTGTAATAGAAACTTTGTTTGCCACAGGGGCAAGAGTGTACGAAGTATCAAATATAAAATTAGATTGTATCAATTTGAATACAGGTCTAATCAAGATCATGGGAAAAGGTGGTAAGGAGAGATATATTCAGATTGCTTCTGCTGAAATTTTGAATATTTTAAAAAAATATTACAAACATAATTCAGAAGCAATCAAGAAAAGTGGATTTTTCTTTGTAAACAGCCGGGGAAATAGATATACGGAGTATTCTATTAGGTTAATGCTCAAAAAGTATACAAAGCTGGCAGGTATTGAAAGAAACATAACTCCCCATATGTTTCGTCACTCATTTGCAACATATCTCATAGAAGAAGGAGTCGATGTTAGCTGTGTGCAACAGATTCTGGGGCATAGTTCAATAAAAACTACCCAGATATATATTCATATTGCGGCGAGAAAGCAGGCTGAAATTTTAAGAGAAATGCACCCAAGAAAACATATGAATATACTTAGAGCAGCATAAGGATATTTCTTTTAATTCATTACAGTTATAAAGTACGATCAGCTTGATTTAAGGTGGTCCTTTTGGTGTACACAAAAAAAGCATGTTGGGTAATGGTCGTATTTATTGTATAGGTAAAATAGATGTTTATCAGTGTTAAAAGAAGATAATCGGGAGATCATAAAGAAAAATATGGAAAAAAATGTAGGAATTTGATATAATTAAAATAATAATTAGTAGTTATCCGGTATCGGAATGATATTAGATAATACCTTATTATCCCATATCGAATTACAAAGAGAATAATGTAGGAGAATATATTTTGAATGCAATAATTTTAGCTGCTGGACATAGTTCCCGTATGATTGAGGAAAAACAATATACCCATAAGCCTTTATTACCAATTCTTGGGCTTCCCAATATTGAGAGAACAATTCTAATTTTAAATGACTTTGGAATAAATGATATTGTTATAATTGCAGGAATATATGCCGATCAATATACATTTTTACAAGAAAAATATGGTTGTACCATCGTATCTGATCCCAATTGTTCAGTATCTACGCTCTATGGGATATACAGTATTGTTAATATTATAGGTGATACTTTCATCATTGAAGGTGATGTTGTTTTGGCAGAGAATATTTTTATTAATACACCTTATAGCTATTATTATGTAATGAAATATTTAAATCCGGAAGTTGACGCTTGGAAACCTATTCTTGATAAAAATGGGCGAATAATTTCCTTTGAAATTGGTTGCTTTTCAGAACCATGCATTTTGGGAGTATCTTTTTGGAGTAAATCTGATGCAGAAATTTTCAAAAAAAATATTGCTGATATCAGTACTCCTGAAAATTTGTCCAATAACGAAAACTTCTGGGATGACTATTTTATTGATTTTTTAGACGAAATCCAAATTCACACTTTAGAAATACCCAATTATGTTGCATCAGAAATGAACAATATAATCGAATATGATATGGCCATAGCAATGTGCCAAAAGTATTATTCTAATCCAAAACAATATTTTATAAACTGGCATAATAATAAAAATGAGTATTCGTATATAATGAATACATCTCAATCACTAAGTTATACCAAAAAACTTTTGGAAGAGTATATCTATAAGCATCCTGACGAAAACTTTAGTTTAACTATTCCATCATACTTTGAAAATAATGAATATCCTTATATCATAAAAAAAGAAAAGAAAATCATTGGGTTTATAGATATAGCTATTGAAAAAAATTTTTTTCTGCTGAGAAGAATTTATCTTGACAAATCTTATCGAAGACAACGATTAGGAACTCAAATTTTAGAAAATATAATTACATTTTCTAAACTCGCAAACAAGGAATTACGGGTAAACGTTTATGATGAAGAGGCAGAAAAATTTTATAAACGTCTTGGACTTAAAAAAATTTTACAAATTACATAATAAGGAGACAATGAGTATGGATATAATTCAAGAGTGTTTAGCTTATTTTAAGAATATAGATATAAATTTCGATTTGCTAATAATAGCTGACACACAAAATAAAACTACAAAGAACAATAGCTATATTGTTCATACTGATGAAAGTGAGTTTTTTTCTAGAAAAGAATTTGCTGAAATCGCTTCGACATTATTTTATATTTTTGGTTATGCCAAAGTTTTTTACTCAGAATTGGATTTCATAAAATTTGTGATGGATGAGCATCCCTCATCCACAGAATGTTACATATATAATTTTAGCAGAGACGGAATTGCTGAGGGAAAAAAATCATTAATCCCTGCTTTTTGCGATTTATGCGGTCTTAAATATACTGGATCAAATGCTTTTACCATATCCTTATTGAGAAATAAATGGATTTTTACACAGGTACTTTCTAATATGGGGATATTAACACCAAAGTCTGTTCTTTATACATTTAATAATCATAATATATTAGAACCTTTTTTGGATATGACAATACTTTTAAAGAATATTCATGAATCAGCAAGTATAGGCTTGCTTACAGACAATAAAATATATTTAACAAAAGAAAATTTGAAAACAGTTGATATGACACTACAACGGATGAACACTAAACAACTACTCATACAAGAATATATTAGCGGCCTAGAATGTGAAGTTTTAGTAATACAGTTTAAGGGAAAGTATTATGCACTTGAGCCAGTGGAAATTGTTATAAATGGTAATGATTTTTTAGATTCCTTAACATCAAACCTATATAACTATTCGTTTAGAAAACTATCCGATAGATTGAGTCCAACAGTAATAGAACAAATTAAAAAGCAAGCAGTTAAAGCTGCACAAATTTTAAGCATTAAAGACTATGCGAGATTTGATTTCCGTATAGAAAAAGACCAGCCATATCTTATCGATATAGCTGGAACACCATATACTATAAAACATAGCTCGGTAGCATTTCTGTTTGAGAATATAATGCATTTAGATTATAAAGATATTTATAAGACAATAATGGCGTGTTCTTTTTCAAATTATGATATACTTCAATCATAAGATGTATATTGCAAATCAGATAGCATAAGCCCCCGGCAGAAAAAAGAAGCCAATTCACTAGATCGTCGTTTCAAAGGTACTAGATTATTACAAAAATCATATCCATCTAATATTTGACGATTTAAAATAATCTCTTTTAAAGCAAGAAGTTTCTTATCCCAAAAAACTTCTTGCTTTTGAAATAATGATGGAACAAAACCACCTAATAAATTAGTAATTTCTGTTGCACTCTCCCATTTTTCATCTAATATATATCTATATATTTCGAACCAAGCAAAATAATAACGATAAAAGTCATCCACATCATCATCTTCAATATTTGACACATCATCGCAATCCATTAAATGCTCCAAATATTTTTTGAATTTGAGATATTCTGAAATATTACCATAATAAAGACTTAGCGAACATATATTAGTGAGAATAACAAATTCTGTTGCACATGAGATGCGTTGTAATTGTTTCCTTAATTTTTTGACAGTTTTCTTTGCATATCTAAAGCAATATTTTTTTGTATGGGATTGTTCATACCTTAGAAAATCTGCTATTATCATGTTATTTAGTATTTTCTGAGGGTACGGTATTGATATTTCATTTTTTATAGAAACTTGCATAGCTTTTCTGCATGCCTGTATAGCTTCATTATATTTTTGTATAACTATGTCTGTTCCTGCTTCACAAATTAATGTGATACAATATTCATCCCAGATTTGATTGTCATAAAAATACTTTTTTGCTTTGTCATAATAAATATTACATTGTGTCTGGTTTACAAATAGAAACGCTTTCCGATTAAATACATTCTCCATATATTCAGCTATGCTTTTACTAGATTGAGAAGTTTGTATATTCCCACTAAGTGAAAGGCTAAGATCATAGATCCGTTTAAATAACTCTGTGTCGTTCAAAACATCTAAGATATAGGGGGCAATATCATAGATAATCCTAAGTTTCAAAACAGTTTCATCAATCCTAGGCATCTCTATAGGATATTGTGATAGGACTAAATATATAGATTCTTCAGCATACTGAACGAGCTGACTTAATATTTGTTTCAATTGTAAATACCAAGGTTTATAATTCCTATACATAAAATGGAAAAAAGCTCTTGCTAGTTCTGCCTTTAATGGAATCTCGAAATAATCTTTTTGTAAATTACGGTACATCCCATTAAGTTTATCATAATCCGATCCCCCTTCACGTAGGGTATTATAAAATGATTTTATTGCTTCAAAATCATCATAGTAATAGGAATCTTTTTCTTTTCCAATCAACCTTTCAATTTTTTTGATTTGTTCCAAATTATTAAAACTAAGTGCTTCTGAATAGGAAAGTATAAGAAGGGCAAAAATATCATCTTTCAAATATCCATTGTATGCCCATAAATAGTATGCTCTTAAATAATATTGATCTTGTTCCTTGTTACTATAATAATTGTAATAATCTAAATATCTTTCCTTATTCTTATCATTCAGTTCTTTCTTCAGAATTTTTCGTATTTCATCACAAGCGAAAGAATAAAAGTTCAGCGATGTTTTTTTCAGCAACGCTTGCTTTTGAGCTAGATATAGACTCTCTCGAACAGTATTTGTTTCTTTATGTGTTATGCTTGCAATTTCTTGACTACCAAAGCTTTTTAGGCTAATTGAGGAAGACAAAATGATGTCTTCCATATCATATTCATTTACATTTCTAGTTAGACCGTTCTTTTTAAGTTCACCTAATCTGTATGTAACCACTGAATCTAAGGCTCTAAAAAAATCAACATTTTGCTCTACTAAATCTATATACAGAAAATCGACTAATTTTAAATTAGACGCACATATTTTTTTGATTTGTTTAATCTTTTCCTCTATGTCCTTTTTCTTTACAATTATTTTATGTTTTTCAATTAGATATTGTAAAATATCATTTTCATCATAGTCTTCCAATACATTTTTTTCTATCGTAGAACAAGATAGAAAATCCCTTATGCATGAATCATCAACATTACTTATGAGAAAATATAGATGATGTTTAAAGGTACTTTCGAGAGTGGTTATATTCTTCATTAGTAATTCAATCAGATATTTTACTTTATTATCTAACTTAGAGTAATCGGGTAGGCAAATTAATAAATCAGAAGAAAATCTTTTTTTAAGAAGATTAGATATTTGATTAAATTTGCTATCATTTTTTTTAGTTGATACCGATGCCGCTATATCAACTCCAATACCCCAGCGTATTGGCAATGAAATAGTAGTTTCAATATTATCTACGGAACTCTTAGAAGAATTTTCATATAAAGATAATTTGTCTCCTTCAGCAATATATACTTGCAATTTGTTATTTTGTCTATTTTTGCTATGTATTCTATTGATAACTTCAAATACTACATGTGATTTTCCTGATCCATGATTACCTAAAATAATGGTAGCCTCTGAGGCTGATGCAGTAATATATTCTTGAGTCAATTTCTCTATTAACTTATTTCTGCCTTCTAAATTTTTATATCTATGTTCTTTCATATCTTTATTACAAATAGTCCTTCAATAAAATAATATAGGATAATAAGGTATTATCTAATATCATTCCGATACCGGATAACTACTAATTATCCTTTAACCGTCATGAACCTAAGAATAAGAGGTACTATTTTTCGTATGAGTGGGTTTGATTTACTTTCAATTAGAAATCTTATGGAAACAATGGGGGAGTCAGTAGAACAGGCAATGGGAGGGCTGAAAATTCCTGAAGAAGAAAAGAGAAAATATTTAGATGAATTAAGGGAGAGACCGATCCTCTTTACTGTGGAAAAAGAAGGATTATCCAGTAGAAAACACCCTGTTTTTTAATGCAAAAATTGTGTATAAGATTGCATATAGTTGTAAAATCTAGCATAATATCGTCTATTAAAGAGGGAGCAAAAAATGAGGAACTCCATGAAACGTACCGCAAAAAAGAATTAAAAAAAGCTTTAAAAAAATGCAAAGTGGTTGTGGAGATGGTGTTTCACTTATTATAAAAACACAGGCTCATGTGGATAAAAATGGAAAAGAATGCAATCCATTAGAAACACCAAATGCCCGATTTATCCCTTTAAAACGTCCCAAAATCCAATATATTCAGAATACGGATAAATAAGGATACTATTTATATGAGAGAGATCTTGTAAAATGATTGTTGACAGTTTCTCTATCTAATGTTAGGATAAGGTTGTATTCATTTATGTACAAGCAAATTTGTGCAATGAATTTTTATTCTGCATGGCAGCAGAAGAGTTACTTTGGCATAGTCTGCAATAAAATATAGGAATAAGTTTAAGACAAGGTATAGAAAGACAAATACCTTGTCTTTTTTTGCGTGTAGGAAGGAGGAAAATACCTAAAAATTGCAGACAGAAAGGAGAAAAAATGGCAGAGATAAAATTATTTGACACATGGACATTTCAGGAAGAAATGCCGGAACCATTCAGCCGGTTTTTACAAAAAGAAGGATTACGAAAAACCACTACCATGGTGGAATGGCTTTCCCAGTATAATCAGGGAAGACAGGCAACACTGCATCCCCCTACATTGCGGGCAATGCTCAATATTGCAGGGATTTATTTGAAGCAAACAGAAGGAGCCCTTGGATTTCAAAAAGGAAATTATGATTTGTTGAATTTCTATTGCATGGAATATGTAAAAGGAAAACGACGCTACGCATTGGTTTATAATCCGATCAGTGCAAAGATATGTGGTGTCTGTAAAACAGAAAAACAAACATATAAAGCTCTGGATTTTGTTGAAAGAAACGTCAGTGACGGAGAAGAAGTTCTGGCAATGCTTATTTATGTCAGTCTGGAAAAGAAAGAAGCATTATATAACCTGGAGTTTGCTCAGAATTTTGTTTTATTCATGCAGCAGATGAAAGAAGGATGGAAAAATGCAAAACTTGCATTAAAAGCAGCTTTTCTTTGTTGTGATAACCTGTACCGGAGAGTCGAAAATGTACAGGATTTCAGCAATGAAGGAATTCCGTTGGAGAAAAGCCAGCTTGGAAAGAATGGTATGGAACAACTTTCCACACTTGCAATCGAAAGTGAACTGTATGCACCAAACGATGCGATAAAAGGTACATTTCAGATTTTTGGAGAAACGAAGAAAGTAAGAGAATGGACGTTAAAAGAATTACAGAAAATTTACAGACAGCACTGGCAGGTTTCTAAAGATTATCAAGACCGTATTCCACGGCTTCCAGAGGATATGAAAGTCGGGGAATATGCGCAGGATATCCTTTCTGCAATTGTAGAGTCCCCTTTCCGAAAATTTATGATCACCGGAAATGCAGGAACAGGAAAGACAACAGACGCACAGATGATTGCCCAGATTTTAGGTGTTCCTTATTTTGCTTTAAACTGTGGACCGGAAACAGATGAAAGTACACTGGTGGCAGGGATTTATCCAAATTCCAGGAAAAAGACCGAAGATAGCATGAAGTTTCCTTCTTTACAGGAATTTGTTACAGATCCGATGCAGGTATTAGAAGAAGTAGCCCATACAAGAAAAGAAGGGATTACCAAAAGCGAAGCCTTTAGGGAACTGTTAGACGCAGTGTATCAGTCCGGTTACCAGAAAGCAAAAAATGAAGGGGATTTTGTAATGCAGGAATCGGAAATCATAAAAGGCTGCCGAATGCCTTCGGTGATTGAAATTATGGAGGCTTCCCTTATTGTAGAGCCGGGGACACTTGGAAAACTTAACCGGTTATTAGATGACTCCAGGAAACTGGACCTTCTGTACGGGGAAGTCGTAGAACGACATCCAAATGCAATTATCATCATCACTACCAATCTGAATTATGTTGCAAATAGGGAATTTGATTTTTCCGTGGTATCCAGAATGAACAAAGTGCAGCATCGGAAGGATTTAACAGAGCAACAGTTGGTAGAACGTGCCATGTTTCGTACAGGCTGCAAGGATATGGAAGTCCTAAAACAGATGGCAAAGGTAATGAAACGACTGGATACAGTCGTAAAAGAAGAATTTGGAAAAGCCGGACTTTGCGGCTACCGGGAATATGAAAACTGGGTATATGAATATATGCGCACCCAAAATCTTGTAAAGGCTGCAGAAGATACGGTATTATCCAAGCTTGCATCCGATGAAGAAGATAGGGATATGCTCCGGCAGGTATGTATGGAGATTTATGTAGAGCAAGGGAAGGGATCTGTATGAGAAGTAAAGAAATAGGAAATAGCAGGCAGACAGAGAAGCGCTTGCTGCGGGATATGGAAGTATTTTCTTCTCCTCAGTTTTTAAGGTTAGTGCAACGGATTGGAAAAGAAATTACAGATAAGCATGATGCACAGATCCGGTTTTATTCCGATGCAACGGATCACAGGGCCGGTTATTTTGAGGGGCGATATATTTATATCAATACCATGAATATGCTTACACAAAGTTTTCCGACTTTGGATTTGAGAAGCAAAAGCCTGATAGGCGTGGAAGGACATGAATGCGGACATCAGAATTACAGCAGTATCTATCTGAGACGGAAATATATAGATGGAATTGCAAGTGGGATTTTATATCCAGCCTGGCCGCTGCCGGAGACGGAGCGAGAAACTGGATTTTTACAAAGTATGAAAGAGGGTTTTCAAAAGAAAGATGCGGTTCTATTAGGACTCTATCTGCAAACAGCCGGAAGGCTGCATGGATATCTGGAAGATGCCTTTATCGAAGAACAGATGTGCAGAAGGTTTCCAGGAAGTATCCGGCAGGGGATTTTGCAGAACCGTAAAAGGAATATGGAGCAGATTTCTAGTTTGAAAAGCCAGATTGTACAGAAGAAATCAAAGCTGAAGATTATGTTACTTCTGTTGGTGCAATATATGTTTACCCATAAGGTCAACACATGGGACGGAGAAGTTGCAGAATATATGGAACTGCTTAGAAACTGTATTCCGGTTCTTTTGAAAACGACTGTTGATATGGGGGAAAGCACAAGGTATCTTGCAACAAACCAGATTTTATTGAAGTTGTGGCCTTTGCTTTTAGAAGAAGCGGAAGGTATGGAAAGAAAAATAAAATCGACAGGAGAAAACAAAGAGAGCGTATTGAAACAGGCTTTTGATGAGTGGAAAAAAGATCTGCCACAATACTCGGAAGAACCTTTCTGCAGGGAAATCCGCATGGAGCGAAAGGAAGCTTCGGATGTTCTTTGGAATGGAGGAGAACTGAAACGTACTTTTTCAGAAGAAATGCAATCCATTCAAATAGAAAGAGAAAGTGTAGTAAAAGAGAAGGAAAGGCTGACAGAAGGAAAGACAGAGCCTTTGCTTTCTGAATTGGAGCAAGAAACTGTAAAGACAATTGATATTGGAAGAGAACTGCACAATATTTGTCTGGAATTAAAAAGAGAAGCAAGGGAAAAGGGATATGAGGAATGGATGCGGGAGCGTTTGAAAGAGATTTTAGAAAATACGGAGTTTACACCTGTGAACCGGGAAATTAAAAAGCGTGTTTTCCGAAAAGAAGTCATTTCACAAACCGCATATCAAAAATATAGAATTTTTCAACCGCAGATAAAACATACTTTAATGAAAATGAAGCAGGATTTACTACCGGTTTTAAAAAGGAAGAAAACCCATATTTTGCGCTACCAGTATATAGGAAAAAGATTGGATATGGCACATCTTTGGAATCCTGAAAAAAGAATTTTTCAGACCAAAATCCCTTCTCAAAACATGGATACAGCGATTGGATTTTTATTGGACCAGTCTGGTTCCATTGACAGCAAACGGTGGGAAACCTCTGTGCTGACAGCCCTTTGTGTGGTGGAATTTGCACAGGTATTTGGGATACCGGTATGTGTGAACGGACACTGCACAGGGAGAGAGCATATAGGAAGGAAACGAGAGGAAATTGTGTGTTTGCATTCCTATTTAGAGTTTGGTGAGAAAGAGGAAGGCAAGTACCGGATTTTGGATATGGAGACAGGCGGAGCCAACAGAGATGGGGCGGCCCTTCTTTACATGGCAGAAAAAATGGTAAAAAGAAAGGAAAAGATGAAAATCCTGATTTTTTTCTGTGATGGACTTCCAAATGCACAAGGCTATGGCGGAAAAGTAGCAAGGGAAGATTTACAGAAGGTACAAAGGCAGCTGAAGCAGAAACAGGTTACTTTGTTTGTGGCAGCGATTGGAAGGGATCAGGAGGATATTCAAAATATTTACGGGAATGCCTGTATCAATGCGGAGAATCTGGAACAGCTTCCGCATCAGATTGTAAAGAAACTTTTAGAATACATGGGATAGAGAAACAGGACAAGGGACTTTTTCAGGTCTCTTTTTTGATTGGAGGAATTATGGAGCAGAAAAAAGAATGGATTGAGGATTTCTGGCGTACAGGGTATGCAATCCGTCTGGGAAAAGACCAGTATTTTCAGGAAATCAGAAACAAACGTATTGTAACCGCAAAAATTTGGAAAGCCGCTTTCTTTCAAAGCTTAAGAGAAGCTGAGATATTTGCTCAAAAACATCTTTGGTATACGGGGATGGATCCGCAGATTTGCTACCGTGCTTGGGTACTGGTATCTATTGAAAGTGAAGAAGAACAGGAGTTGTTTTGGAATGGAAAGCAGTTTGTCCCGGAACTTGGGAAGGCAAAACTTTTTTCCAGTTCGCAGGAAATGCAGACTTATGTAAAACGTTTGGGACTATCCAGACAGACTTATCCGGAATTATTGCCGGTAGAGAAAAAACAGATGAAAAATGCAGCGTAAGGAGGAAACAGGATGGAAATTAAAAATTTAGCACAATTAAAACGGGTTATACAAGAGAAAAGAGAATTTATTATCAGAGCACACCGACAGGAAAAATTTTTAGGACAGAAGAGAATACCTAACGTGGTACAAAGTAATGGATTTTATTCTGTCATATCCGGACAGCCGGAGCATGAGGTCAGTTGTGCAAATCATGGAAAAGGAAGCTGGATTGATTTTGGGAAAGCAACTCAGTGGGAATTTCAGGAGGAGACATGCAGTATGTATTTGCCAGAAATGGAGCATATACCTGAAAACCTGATTTGGACGATTGAATTTTGCAAGGATAAAAAGAATATCCCACAAAAACTTTCCTGCTCCATTCTCTGTAATGCTTATTATCATGGAGAATTATTGCTGCCAGAAGCAATAAAAACCTTCCCGGAGGCACTGGAATACGCGAAGGACCATTTAGATGAAATTCCATTAGGAGAAATGAATTATATCGAAAACAGTGATGTACTCGATCAGGAGAATTGTGAGCTGGTAGCTGCCGATTCGGAAGAAATTCCAGAAGACAGCAGCAAAGAAAACGGTTTGGAAAGTTCCAAAGAGGAATGGTGGAGGATCATTGAAGGAATAAAAGAACATGAAAGCAGACTGGCAGAACAGGGAAGGACAGAAGATGCAGAAAAGATTGCCAGAGGTATGGACTTTTTCTATCCAAATGATGTTGTAACGGAGATTTTAAAAGATGGAGATGGAAGAATTTCTGGGATAAAAAGAGGAGAAATTTCTTTATCAGATGACGATTATTATTTAGCAGATACCCAGGAACCTTATTCCTTCCGTCAAGTTACTTGGGAGGATATTCTTGGAATAATGGAGGAATATTCCAAGAATGGTTATCTGCCTCCCATCTTTTCAAAGGGAACGGTTATCTGGCTTTCAGAAGAATATGAGAGCGATTCCAAAACATCAAGATTTTACTATCCGATGCAGCTGCCACCATGGAAAAGTCTGCAAATGATCCGAAAGTTGGATTGCTGGTATGCAGATACCGATTTGGATTCTAGGGAATATGCAGAAGAATATCAAAGGATTGTATCTGGAATTTTGCATGGCCTTGTGATTTTAAACCCGAAAAAACTCGCATTAGAAGAGGTGATTAAAGAATGGGAAGTGAATTTTACAGAACCCGAAAAAAGTGGGTATCGAGCAGCCTTTGATGGAATTCGTAAAGGTAAAATCCCAATTGTTCGGGACTGTAATTACATAACAGATTAACCACAAAAGAAAGAAATAAAGGGCTGTGCAAGACAGCCCTTTCCAGAAAGGAGAACAAATGGATATATTAAAAGAAAAAATAGATGCAAACAGTTTTCAGACTATGAAGCATATCATTTTCCTTACCTCAACAAAGAATGATAAGATACGGTATTTTGAAAAAGAAGAGGCAGATAAACGTTTTCTTCCAATAGGGAAAGAACAAAAGGAGGAAGACGCTTATACTTTTCAGTATCCGGGTGAGATGCTGGAGAGGTATGAAGAAAAGATAGGGGATACTGTTCAAATCCGCAGGGCACTGGCATTTGCCCTTGTAACTATGTCTGATTTTCATGAAGCACAAATGTATGTGGGAACACAATATGAAAACTTTCTGAAACGGATAGAACGAGAAGCGAAAACCGATATTTATCTGGCAGGAGCTATGTGTTTTTTAACTCCGTCTGAAAAGAAACAAAAGTTTTATTATGAACGGATTAAAAGTTATTCATACAAAGAACTTGCAGAATGTATGTGTATCCTGTTTTTATTCAAAGGGAAAAAAGAAATCTGGGAAATGCTAAAAGAAAATGTATGCTCTTTCTTTGAAAATGAAAGAGCAGTAAATATCTTCCAAAATGCTGAAATGTATATCTGGTTTTTCAGAACTTATGAAAAGGAAATTAAAAAAGAAAGAAAACAGATATTTTCGAGATTAAAACTTTTGGTGAAGATGCAGCATACCCACGTAAAAGAACGTTCAGAACTATTTCAACAGATGCGAAAGGCAGGTTACCAAAAAGAAGAAATTTTTTATTTAAACCTGCGGATGCTGCAGGCTGCAAAGGAAGACAAGTTAGAAACAGTAAGCCAGATAACATGGGAGCGTGCTTCAGAAAGTTTTTGCATTTTTATATGTAACCAGGAAAAGGAATATTCGGAGGAGCTTTATCAGCTTTGCAGGGAACTAATACAAAAGCATCGTTCTTATGAAATCAAAATCGGCGGATATGATGGGATTTTAGGCGCCATGAAATGGCAGGTAACTGTTAAAAATTCCAAGATATATGCACTGCTTCATACTTATGCAGGAGAGCGACAGGCAAATCCTAGCTGGTTTTTTATTCCATCATGTAAAACACAGGCAAAGAAAATCTTTTCTCTGTTGGGGAAAAAGGATTTTGATAAAAAAATACGGGAGACTTTATATAATCAGTCTTTTACGGAACAGGAACTTCAGGAGTATCTGAAGATTTATCAGGAATTGACAGATGTAGATTATATTCAACAGATGCTGCAAGAAGAGAACTATCAAAATCATAAAATTTTTGAGACATTTGCAGAAAAGAATTTCTTAGATCCCCGACAGATTATAAAAGAATTGCTTACAAAGGGAGAAGGAAAAGCGATTTCTGAATGGGAAGAACCGGAAAAAAAGAAGTATGGCTATATTCTTTCCTATATCGAAGATTTGGATACGGATTTAAAATTTCAGACTGCAAAACTTCTTTTGGATAACCGATCCATGGAAGAAATCAGAAAAGAAGGAAAACGAAATTTCTTATGGAAGAGTGTCGGAATTCAGGAATTTTATTACAGACGGGAATATGATAAGATGAATTTTTTGAAACTTCATTTGCAACCAAACCAGGTCCTGCAGTTGTTTTTCTGGATAGAAGAATCTGTTTATCGGTTTCAGCCACAAAAATATTTTGTTTTTCTTTTAAAAGTCTTGGAAAAAGAGGAAAATCTTATTTGGCTTCCGAAAGAACAGGCACAGGACTTTTGGAAAAAACTAATGGAGCTTGGGATAGAAGAAGCTGGAAGTAAGAAATTTAGAATGCTATACATGGAGAAAGAGGAACGGGAGAAGTTTTATAAAGAACAGGAAGAAACAGCAAAACAGAAAAAAGTGGCTGAACTGGAAAAGCAGACAAAAGAAGCATACCAGCATTTTTTGGAAACTGCAGCAGGAGAAAACAGCAGAAGAGATTTTTTGGAAAATCGATTCACTTTTCTATTCTTATCAAAAAGAAGCCTATATAAAAGCAACGGTTCAGTTCCTAAAAAAATATTTAGAAAAAGTGGGGTGGAAATTACCAAAAGCAGCAATTTGGGAATATTTAAAACTGCTATTAAACTTAGGGAAAAAAGAAGGGATAGAGATTGCAACGATAAAAGAGTGGTTGATAAAAACGGAGGTAGAAGATGCTTACGACGGTGAAGGAACACATGGAGATTATTAAGGGATTGGAAGGACTTGGCTGGCAGGAGATTTTAGGATTTTCAAATCAACAGCTCCTTCCTTTTACAAAAGAAATTGATACAGAGAAAAAGAGAAGAATATTAAAACAGCTTCCAACTGAGTATGGAAAGAAATTGGTTGCCTATCCGAAATTTCTTTCAAAGATTATAAGTCTACTGGAAGCAGGAATTTCAGCCTATAGAATAGAAATGTTTATCGGCGGTGCCGATGAAAAACTATTTGCCCGTTCCTATGAGGAGTTGGAAGCAGCTTTGAAAACAGAAGCAATTTCAGACAGATACGTAGCTATATATCTGCAATATTATTTTTCCAGTCATTTGTCCGAAAAAGAGTGCAATATATTAAATAGAAACATGGAGTTTTTTGAAACATATTGTGATAAAAAGCTACAAAATTTAACTCCTTCAGAAAGAATGGTTTTAAAAGAACCCATTTTTACAGGAGAATTTTTAGGAATAGCGATTGCAGAGGAGAATTTCTTTCAGGATTTAGGGAAAGGGAAGGTATTAGAACTTTTGAAGTATTTGTCAAAGTTTCAATTGCCGATGCTAAGTAAAGAGGCATACAGACAGATTGTTAAAAATGCAGAAGAACTTTATCCGCTATTAAGAGACATCATACCTCGTTTACATAAAGGCATACGATCTTGTTTTTTGACAAGGTGGCTGGAGAATGAACAGTTATTGTTTGATTTAAACAGATTTGTAAGACAAGGATGGATTTCGCAAGGGAATTTCTATACAAGAGCAGGGTATATACAAGAGGTTTACCGGTATGCCATAAAAGCGGTGGACCGATTGAAATATTATCAGGAGTCAGTACTTCTTTATGCAGTCAAACATCAGAAAAAACACTTTTTGAAGTTGTATGAAGAAAATACAGAACTGTTTCTTGAACTTCCATGGAATTCTATTTTATTTCAAAAAGCATTTTATGAGGAGTATGTCAATCTAAATACATTAAATTTTCAAAATTTAAAGGAATGCAGAAAAATAAAGGAATGTTCTGCTATAGAAAAGACAGATATGCTACAAAAAGAGTATACTTTTGCGGAAATAAAATTATTTGCTGTCTGTCCTGACAGAGAGTATATCCGTTTGTACCACAAACTAAATTATAGAAGGGTAGACGATCGGTTGAGAGTTATGCAGGAAGTGGTGAAAAAGAGACTCTTGGACAAGGTAACCAGCGAAGAAACGCTGGAAAGAGTTGCGGCTTTTTTATCCCACAAACCATTATCTAAGTGGGTGAAAGAAGAATTGGGAAATATTTCCGGCCTAGTAGGGATGGATATACTAGATTTGTTTATTTCCTGGGAAGAAGTTGTACGTTTTCTTCCAGAAGTGAAAAATGGTTTCCAACTGCGGTATTTGATAGCAAATAAAGAAAAATTAAGTGGATACCCAAATTTTCAGTCTGCCTATGCTGAACTATTAAAAAATGATCCTCACTGGGAATGGATGAAGAACACTTTTGCTTTCTCCGATTCGTTTATCAGAGAGCATGAAGCAAATATCCAGACATTTCTGGAACAAGGCGGTTCTGAAATTTTGTATGAATTTTATAAAGGAGATACCGGACAGACAGAAATGCTGCGTAGATTGTTGGTCGCAGAGCTTATGGGGAAATTTAAAGACTTAAAATACCATGATACAGATCTGGAAAAGGAACTTGCTTTTCCGATTTCAGAAAAACAGATGAAACTGTGGGCAGAAAATCTGCAACTTCAGAGAAAGGAATGGAAGATCTGGGAAGAAGACCGTTTTCTTCCGGTGATGCAGATTGGGGAGCTGCCGGATAAAACCTGTTTGAGTTACAAGACAGGAATGTATCGAAAGTGTCTGCTATCCTGCTTTGACAGTAATAAGAAAATTATATATATTTCTTATCAAGGTAAGATTGTCCTTAGGGCAATCCTTCGGCTTACAAAAGCGTCTGAAGAAAAAATGGAAAGGGAGAACAAAGAATTTCAATTTGTAGATTTTACAAAGGATACGGGAAAGAAAGAGAAACCAGAGCAACTGGTTCTGTTTTTGGAAAAAGCCTATGTAAAAGGGATTTCAGACAGATTGGAACAGGAGATGTTTAAGCTTCTTTTTCGTATGGTAAAGGAAAAAGCAGGAAGACTCAACATCTCATTGTTGATCAGTCGTGATTACTTTGGGAACATTCCAAGTGGACGGTTTCAAAAAGAGAGCAAATACATCTATATTTCGGCTACCAAAGGAAAAGAGCAGTATTTGGACTCCCTAGGTGGAAATCATGGAATTGCTTCTGAAGGAAAATACCTGAAAGCATCGGTCTACCATCCAATATCCCCGGAAAAGTGTGATTATGAAAGAATGGAGGGAGAGAAATTCTCTGAAATATCATAGAAAATTCAATTTGTCAGGTCCTATGAAGTTTGATATAATAATCGTAACAAGAGAGTGACTGGTTGTAGAAAAGAGAGGAATTTACGTGGAACATACAAAAGCAGATATTATATTTAAAGATTTTTGGCGGAATAATGAACGGTTTGCTGATCTTTTCAATGTAGTTGTGTTTGGAGGGAAAGAGGTTATTAAGCCAGAGGCATTGCATGAAATGGATACGGATGTTTCCGGTGTCATTCAATTAAAAGATTATAAGGAAACGTTATCCAGAACAAGAGATGTCATTAAAAAGACCGCTTATGGAGTAGAATTTGTTGTTCTTGGAATTGAAAGCCAGCAGCATATTCATTATGCCATGCCGCTACGTCATATGGTGTATGATGCAATGAGTTACCTGAAGGAATATCAGGAAATTACACGCAAATATAAAAAAGATACCGGGAAAAAGACAGAAGATGAATTTTTATCAAAGATGAAAAAAGATGACCGGCTTCATCCGGTTATCACATTGACAGTGTATTATGGAGAAAAACAGTGGGACGGACCGTATTGTCTGAAAGATATGATTGTAGAAATGCCGGAAGAAATTGCCGCTATTTTCTCAGATTACAAAATGAACCTCTTGGAAGTACGGGATTCAGACCGATATGTGTTCAATAATACAGATGTTCAAAGTGTTTTTGAAATTACCAGGGAAATCTTTGCCGGCCATTTTGAAAAAATTCAGGAGAAGTATGGAAACAAGGAGATGGGTTCAGATCTATTAACAGTTGTCGGTCAGATGACAGGATCAAAGGAACTGATTCGTATGAGTAGAAATATGGAGGTAAACAGTATGTGTGAGGCATTAGAAAAGTTGAAAGAAGAAGGCGAACAAATGGGTAGAGAAAAAGAGCGAGAAGCAGTCATTCTTACAATGCTGCAGAATAATTATCCGATTTCTGAGATTTGTAAACTTTTGAATATCCCCGAAGAAGAGGTGTTAAAAATAAAAGATAGAAAATAATACCATTTTTCAGAACAAAAGGAAAAAGGAATATTAGATTTACTGAAAGGCATCAAAAAAATTTTTGGTGTCTTTTTTGTACCCTAAAATGAAAGGAGAAAAAATTGAAGAAACTGATATGTAAAAAATGTGGAAACGAAGTTTTACCTGAAAAAGATAAAGCATTAAAAAAGGAATATCCATATTATTGCAGTTTTTGTGATGAGAACAAATATAGATTTGAGTGTATGAGAGTAGAAGAGAATAAAGCACAGAAAAGGAAGGAACTGATATGACAGATGAAGAAAGAGTATTATCCTGCCAGCGTGAGATCCGAAGACTTCGGAGTGTGGTCCGGGAGTATGAAGAAGAAAGAAGACTGTTTCTTGCATGGTTGGAAACGGAAAGCAAAATACCGTCTGAAAACCAGGCTGGATTGAATAGGGTGAAACAATATTTGGATACATATCTGTACCAAGATTAGAAAAATAATACGATTTAGGAGAAAGGAGAAAGTATGACAAAAGGATATTTTGTAATAGAGGGAAATGGAAAGATTAGAAAAGCTACTTATTTAGTGTCAGATGCATATCTGGACAATGGATATGGAGAACAGATTATCCGGGCATTTGCAGAAAAGCGAGAGCTGGAATTTTTGGAGCAAACATATCAAAAATTGGATCTGACTGATAAAAGAAATATACAATCATTACAACCAGAGTGGTATCGAAAAACAACTCATTCCAATAAAGGAGATATTTTTTCAGAATATGCTTATGTAGTTCGAAAAGAGAAATTGCGTGTGTATCACTATGGAAGATTGCTTTTTTGTCTGAAACGAGAAGATGCAAAAATATGGCTATACTTATTAGAAAATATGCAGCAATTGGTAGATTATTTTTTATATTCAGATGAACGATTGGAGTATCAGTGGGAAAATTATTTTTCCATGTTCCAATTTTTGCAGAAAAAAATAGAAGAAGGGCTTTGCCAGCAAGAGTTTCAGCAGTATATGCGGAAAGAAGGGAAAAATCTTGCTTTTTTCAGAGATGAACATCTGGTGGATGTATGGGATAGATATGACAGACCTGCGTATCAAAAAATATGGAAAAAAGGGAACCGGGAAATCTTATTTATTGTGACAAAGCAGGAGCGTATCTGGAGAGCATACATACAAGGTCCGTATAGTCGGATTGCAGTATTTCAACAATGTTCCAGTGAGAAAAAAATGTGTGACATGATACGATTAGAACTTAGAAAAGAAAGCCTTAAATTTGAACAGTATGCAAAGATAACTGTTTATGTTAGTAAAATAGCAAAAGAATTGTTCAGTCAGAAAATTAATTTAGAGGAGGTACAACAATACTTACAGGAAGAACAGCAAAGAACACCTTGGTATCTTTGTAAAGGTGCTCTTTCCGTTAGTAATATTATAAATTACTTAAAAATGGATTTGCGAAATGAACAATATAGACGTAATAGGTAAAGACAGTAGAAAGAAGAGGGAAATAATATGGTGAGATATGATGCACGAAAAGAAACTTATGAAGAAATAGAGATTTTTGATACTCCAGCACTTTTTTCAGCAGGCAGAATTCAAAAAGATAGTGTTCCAGAGGGATTTTATTGTTATGAAGTTCGTCATGATGATGAGTGCAGAGGAATTCCATGTGAATTAAGTACTCATATTTTGGTGAATTTTTTTGGGAACTGTAATATCCAGAGTTCCGCTAATAAAAGAGAATGAATGCAGAAGATATATAGAAGATGAGGATTGGAGTTATACGGAAAGAATGGGAATGCAATTAGAGTCATGGAATGATGTATAAGACGTAATTACAAGAATATCAGGCAGATCAATAATATAGTGCTGTTGACCTGCCTGCTAAATTATATTTTAGCAAAATGTAATCAAGCGTTATTTGTTTTAAAGAAATGGGATGTTCTTAGAGAAGAGAGTATCATTTGGGAACATAAAAAGTAATAAAATATACTTGACAAAATGTTTAAATTGTTTTAGTATATATACATACCAAGAGAATGAATGGGCGGTGAAAAATGGCAAGAAATAAGTATCCAGAGTTAACTGTTGAAAAAATTCTTGATGTAGCACAAAAATTGTTCTTAGAACAAGGATATGAACAAACTACGATACAAGATATTGTTGATAATTTAGGTGGTATGACAAAGGGTGCAGTATATCATCATTTTAAGTCAAAAGAAGAAATAATAAATGCACTGGCAGATAAAATGTTTTTAGAGAACAATCCATTTAGTATTGTTAAAAGCAGAAGTGATTTGAATGGTCTTCAAAAAATCCAATTAGCAATTATGCTAAATCAAGATGAGAGTGATAAAACGGAACTATCAAAACAAGCAATTCCATTATTAAAAAATCCAAGAATATTGGCCGGAATGATAGAATCGCAAAAAAAATATTTTACCCCTGCTTTGAGAGAACTTATTGAGGAAGGGAAAAATGATGGTTCAATTAAAACAGAATATGCAAAAGAGATATCAGAGATTATACCATTGCTAGAAATATGGCTTATGCCATCTGTTTTTCCAGCAAATGAGGAGGAATTTCATCATAAGTTTGTATTTATTAAAAAAATCTGCGAATTTGTTGGGGTTCCTATATTTAATGAACAAATATCAAATATGATTGATGATTGGTATGAAAAGACTGAAAAATAGAGTTGCCACAAAAGGCAATTTTATTTTAGAGATATACATACGTTGGCAATGTATGTATATCTCTAAAATAAAAAGGAGGGAATTTATGAACGAGAATTATGCAGTTGAAATACATGATTTATACAAAAATTTTAATGGCAGAGAAGCGATTTGCAAATGGAATTTGAAACTTGAAAGAAATGCTATTCATTGTGTTTTAGGAAAAAATGGTGCCGGAAAAACCACTTTTTTTAAATTGCTTATAGGTCTTGTGAAACCAACAGCTGGAACAATTACTGTATTAGGTTATGACAGCGTAAAAGATAATCTGAAAATTTTAGAGGAAACGGGGAATATCATTGAAAAACCTATTTTTTATGAGAATTTATCTGCTATTGAAAATTTAGAGATACATCTTGAGTATATAGGGATACATGTTCAAGATATTCAAAGAATATTAAAAATGGTTGGTTTAGAAAATGTAGAGAAACAACCAGTTGGTACTTTTTCGATGGGAATGAAACAAAGGCTTGCAATAGCAAGAGCCTTAATAGGTAATCCTAATTTGTTAATTTTGGATGAACCACTTAATGCAATGGATCCTTTGGGAATAAAAGAGATGAGAGAATTATTCTGTAAGCTAGTTAAAAATGGTATTACAATAATATTTTCTAGTCATATTCTTTCAGAAGTGGAGCAGGTTGCTGATTACATTGTTTTTATAGACAATGGTAAAATTTTGGATGAAAAATCAATAAAAGAAATAAAGCATTTGTACCCCCAGGGACTTGAAGAATATTTTATAAATATGTCTAAAGGAGTGCTGGAATGAAGAGGTTAATAAGAATTGAGTTAAAAAAAAATAACTGGAAACCGTATTGGATAACAACTGGTATTACTACTTTAATTATGCTAGGGTTTATTTATTTAACAGCGTTAATACCTTATTTGGAACCAAGAGATGATGATGCTGTACTTTTTGGTACATATAATTTTGTGATTGGTTTAAGTATAGATGTTATGATGGGAATATTTGCGATTATGTCAGCTACAATGTTGGCTAAAATTATTGTTGAAGAATATGAGAAAAAGGCAATTGTTTTCTTTTCATATCCAATTGCGAGAAAAAGTTTTTTAGTGGCAAAAATCATAACTTGTATGTTATATACTTGTTTTCTAATGCTTGTTAGTGGAACGATAGTGTTGGCTGTTTTTATCGGAACAGAAAAAATATTTCCTTTATGCACATCAGATGTTATTTCTATACAAGTTATATTAAGATGTTTCTTCCTACTGGTATGTTATACACTGGTAACTGTTTTTTGTAGTATTGTATCGTTATGGATGGGATTCTATAGAAAATCGGGCATTGTTACAATAGTGACAGCGTGCATTATAGTAGTATTTATTTGTCAAATAACTGCCATGACATTTTATTCTGATATATTGCTATTTGCACTATTGTTAATTTTAATGATGTTATCTGTCATTGCCATTAGAAGTTTACAAAATAGAGTAGAAAAAATGGAAGTATAAAGGATTGCCGTTTTTATATTTAAAAAATTTTTTCTCTGTTTGTGAGAGCAAACGTAGAAGGAATTTACATAGGATAATCTTGAAATTCGAGATTTATTCAATTACATACGGGAGGAGGTGACACATTATGAAGAATATTACAGTTCGTCGTGCTGTTAAAGTTGATGCAACAGCATGGTGGATCGTCTTCTAAGACAATCCAATAAAAAGTTGAGATCAAGCCAGAGTATATTCAGTGAATATCTCTGGCTTGATACTATCAGAAGTAATTATATAGTTATATTACAGGAGGAGAAAAAATGAATACTTTATATAATAGACCTAGAATAAAACCTATTTATCCATTATACAGACTTAATAAAAAGGAATTTAGAATTGGAGCACAGTTGGGAATTACTGCTGAATTTGGCGATCCTGAAGGACAGTTGTGGGAATTGACAAGTAGGTTGAACGGACGTCCTGTTAAGGAAGTTATTCTAGAAATGAGAAGTTTATTTCCGGAATTATCAGAGGAAGATATTCTAGAGGGAATAAAAATATTAGAAAATGAAGGTTTTTTAGAAGAAGCATTAGAAGAGGAAAGAAAAGAGATAGCAGAAAGATATATTGCCAATGTGAATTATTTTAGCAGATATGCCAATATTGATGAAAACAGATATGAATATCAAAAAAAGATAAGGCAAACAACTATTCTACTTTTAGGACTGGGAGGCGGAGGTTCTAATATCTTAACGATGCTAGCAGGGCTAGGACCAAAGAAAATTATAATCGTAGACTATGATAATGTTGAATACAGTAATTTAGGAAGACAATTATTATATACAGAATCAGATATCGGAAATCCTAAAGCGGAAACAGCAGCAAAAGCCATTGAAAAAATGAATTCAGACATTATAATTGAGGCACACAATAAAAAAATAGAAACCCCAGAAGATGTATTGGAATTTATTGAAGGTGTAGATTTGGTGATATGTGCTATTGACGAACCACCATTTGTTGCACAACGTATTGTGAATAAGGCAATTATTGAGGCAAAAGTACCTTGCGTTTTCGGAGCATCACAGGTTAGTAGAGGAAGAGTGTTTACAGTAATACCTGAAGAAACAGGATGTTTTGATTGTCTAAACTTACATTATAGTATGCACGACCCACAATTTGTTGAACAATTTGTGGCATTTAGAAATATTAATTTTAATCCTCCAACAATTGCATATGCACCTGCAATTTTTCAACTTACGGCAGCAATTGTAGATGAAGCAGTACGTGTTATAACGGGGTATGCAAAACCAAGAAGTTTAGGTACTCAGTATGAAATAAATTTTGAGGACGGCTCATCATTTACCCATCCGTCTTGGCCACGTTATACAAAGGAGTGTCCAACTTGTGGATGTGGAAAAAGTGAAGATTGGGAAATATTTCAGTATTACGAAAACAGAAAGTAAGGTCTGAGGACATGACAAATAAGCCATTATATTTAAGAAAGCTAAAGGATGGAAAATGGATTGTCTTAGCTCTTGATTCAGAGCCGTTGGTTATTGATGAAGATCTTGCGGAAAGTTTTCTTCAGGGGACTAGCATAAATGAAAAATGTAATGATGAAACAATAGAAATTTTTAGACAAAGTGGATTTTATAATAATAAACAAAATGCATTGGCAGTAATTCCTGAAGAAAAAGATAATAAAAAATGGAAAACAGCGAGATATGCTTTGCTAATAGGGGGAGTGCTTGCACTTTTGATAACTACATTTTTAACTTTGGCAACAGGGATTCCTACTGGGAGCATGATTATTCCTCCCAAAATAGATTTATGGAGATCCATTTCTTTTGCAATAGCTTTCGCTGCTACTACAACAATAATTCATGAATTATTCCATATTATATATTCAAGAAATTGGAAAAATCTATCAAGCTCTTTCCACATTTCTTTAAAAAAATCTGTTGTAACAATTTCAATGACATATATATGGGTTTGGTCATTACTTGCAAGAGTGTGTGCAGTTTTAGCTGGAATAATTTGGGACGTAATTTTACTAGCAGTTTTTTCTATAAGCAGGCTTTTATTTGATAACTGGATAGTACTATCAGCTATATCTATTTTATGGGTAAGAGTGTTATGGCAGTTACGTTTTCATAAAAATTGTGATGGGCGGTTATTTGCAATGTTGTTACTAGATACCCCATTGATTGACGATATGGAAGAATATGCGGATAATGCTGCTTATAAAAAGACAGTATTTATATGGAAAATATTGAATTATGTAGGGAAAATAGTGAATCTTGCAATCGTAATTTTTTGGATTATTCCAATTATAGTAAATATTTTTATTTGTTTCTTTTGAATATAACTAATATAAAAGGAGGGGATTTATGGGATCTTCAGAATTGCAGATTGTAAATCTTAGCAAAACATATAGAAAAGGAAAAATTAAAGCCAATGATAATATCACAGTGACCTTAATGCCTAATGAAGTCATTGCTTTAATTGGTCATAATGGCGCTGGAAAGACTACTTTGCTAAATCAAATTGTAGGCAATGTAAAACCAGACAGCGGAACAATAACTTACAATGGAATATCATTTATAGATAATACAAAATTAGCTAGAAATTATGTATCAATGATGCCACAATTTCATGCTCCGCTTGCGGGAGTTACATTGCGCCAAGCAATAGAATCGGTTCTACGCATTAGAGGGGCTTCTGGAAAGATAATTGGTTCTTATACGAATCAAGTGATAAAAGATTTGGATATTGGGCAATGGGCAGATCAACCAGGGGATAAATTGTCAGGAGGCTTACAAAGATTAACTTCATTTGCAATGTCAGTAGTATATCCGGCACAGATAATATTATTGGATGAACCAACAAATGATATTGACCCAGTGCGTCGAAAATTAGTTTGGCAATATATGAAGAAATTAGCTAAAGAAGGGCACATTATTTTAGTAGTTACACATAATTTATTAGAAGTCGAACAATATGCAGATAGATATATTTTAATGGATAGCGGACGAATTGTCCGTGAAGCACCTACTTCAACTTTTAATAATAATTTTGCAGCAAGTGTTTTATCAGTTAATTTTGATGATTTTAATGATTTGGAAAATATTCCGGATGCAATGGAACGTAAATTTGTAAAAGATGAAATGGAAATGGTACTTACATTATCCTCAGAACAAATTGTAGATGCTATCCAATGGGTTTTGAATCTGATGAAAGAAGGAAGAATATTAAATTACAAACTTACGTCAGCAATATTAGATGTTTCATATGGAGGGTTGGTCAATGAGAAATAGAATACAACCTAATAATTCAATAATAGTTTTAAAAAAACTGTGGGGAATTATTCATTGGAGTCTGATTCGTCATAAGTATTTAATTCCAACTTTTAGCATTGTACAAGGTATTTTTGCTGTTGCAATTATATGCGGAATGGCATTGCTAATACCTGAAATAGATGAAGTCACTGCGGCATATTTATCGTCAGGAGCATTGACTTTAGATATTATCGCAATTGGATGTGTATTGGCTCCGCAGATCGTTAACGAATCTAAGCAAAATGGAGTGTTTAAATATCAAAAAACCCTTCCT
>ENA-OQHZ01000378-OQHZ01000378.1-human-gut-metagenome-genome-assembly--contig:-NODE-378-length-31309-cov-7.663646_pt1 | contig 31309 bp, 28 predicted proteins | sample MGYA00242642_ERZ504734 | MGnify/ENA primary metagenome ERZ504734 (study PRJEB26092, sample SAMD00036210) | human gut metagenome | host: Homo sapiens | study: EMG produced TPA metagenomics assembly of...
AAAGAAAGAGTGCGTAGACCGTGCATCTTACCGTTTAAGCGCTCCAGGCCTTGGAAAAGAAGTAGGCGCAAGCCTTGGTTTAAACCAGCAGCTGTATCAGGGATTTTTCTTATCCCCGACTGTAGTTGCAGGTGCCTTAAAGGGTGCGATCTTTGCAGCTAATGTATACGAAAGACTGGGATACGGCGTTGTTCCAAATGGCAGTGAATCCCGTCACGATATTATCCAGGCGATCACCTTCGGTTCTGCCCAGGGTGTGATCTCTTTCTGCAAAGGAATTCAGGCAGCTGCTCCTGTAGACAGCTTTGTAACACCAGAGCCATGGGATATGCCAGGTTATGACAGTCAGGTCATTATGGCTGCGGGTGCATTTGTCCAGGGATCTTCCATTGAATTAAGTGCTGATGGTCCTATTAAGCCTCCATATGCCGTTTACTTCCAGGGCGGACTTACCTGGTACCATGCAAAACTGGGAATTCTTAAGTCTTTACAACAGCTTTTAGACGATGGAGTTTTGAAAAACTTAAGATGACATGAAAAACAACTTATGGTAAACTGATAACTTAAGGAGAGTGTTTATGGGACGTAAGAATTTCTGGATCCTTCTGATCATGTTACTTGCAGGCATTGTATTAGGAGGCTTTATGGGACAGCTTGCCAACGGCATTTCATGGCTGAGCTGGTTGAATTTTGGCCAGTCATTTGGTCTTGATTCACCTTTAGTCATTAACTTTGGCATACTGGTCATTACTCTGGGACTTACCATCAAGATCACTATGGCAAGTATTATCGGCATTGCCATTGCCCTGATCATTTATCGTATGATTTAATGTGTGCAGCGAAAAACAAGCGGCTGCGTAAGCAGACATTTGCTTTTCGCAAACCATTAACGAACGAATCGCCTGCGTAAGCAGGCAATAGAGCACGTAAGTGCGGGATTCGTGAGTTTACGATAAGTGAAATCCTTCTGCTTTGCGTACTTGGAGAGGTGCCTTTTACAGGAGGAGAGCATATGCAGAAATTAACAATGAAACAACTTCCAAAAGAAGACAGGCCTTATGAGAAATGCCTTGAGTCAGGTGCCGCTTCCCTGACAGACGCAGAACTTTTAGCTGTTATCATACGCACCGGAAGCAGAGAGGAAACTTCCCTGGAGCTTGCCAGACAGATCCTGTCTTTGGAAGGGCAGGAAAACCGGCTGCTGGGGCTTTTGCATCATTCCCTGGAAGATTACTGCCGCATCAAAGGCGTGGGAAAGGTAAAAGGTGCCCAGCTTATGTGCATCGGTGAACTTTCCAGGCGGATCTGGAACTGCAAAGCCAGGGAAACACCGGTTTCCTTTACTCATCCGGAGCAGATTGCAGACTATTATATGGAAGATATGCGCCATTTAGAGCAGGAGGAGATCCGGGTCATGTTCTTAAATACAAAGCAGAATCTGATACGGGACCTTCTGGTCTCAAAAGGCACAGTCAATGCTTCTGTGGTTACGCCCAGGGAGATTTTGATCGAGGGGCTCCGCTGCCTGGCAGTGAGCATGATCCTGGTCCATAATCATCCCAGCGGGGATCCTTCTCCCAGTGAGTCAGATATCCTTCTTACCCGCAGGGTACAGGAGGCAGGCAATGTAATAGGTATTTCTCTTTTGGACCATATTATTATCGGGGATAAGCGTTTTTTAAGCTTTCGTCAGCAGCAGATCATTTAGTTATACATGTAAAGGAAAACAGATATCCATGGAATCAAATCGCAGCAAATATATACTGGCAGGTCTTACAGCCTTCTGTATCCTGCTTATTGGTATCACTTCTTTAAAAGATGGTATTATGGAACCGCTCCGTACTGGCGTGGGATACTTTCTGATCCCTATACAGTCCGGTGTCAATAAAGTAGGTACCGGTCTTTACAATGAACTTACCGATTATGGAAAATTAAAAGCTGCCCTGGCAGAAAATGAAAACCTGAAAACCCAGGTTGCCCAGCTTACAGAAGACAATAACAGGCTTCAGGCAGAGCAGTTTGAGTTAAACCGCCTGCGCCAGCTGTACAAGTTAGACCAGGAGTACATGCAGTACAACAAGATCGGCGCAAGAGTGATCGCCAGAGACTCTGAAAAATGGTTCCAGGTGTTCCGTATCAATAAAGGATCCTCTGACGGGGTTGCTGTGGATATGAACGTAGTAGCAGACGGTGGTCTGGTAGGTATCGTAACAGACGTAGGTGCCAATTATGCTACGGTCCGTTCCATTATCGATGATTCCAGCCGTGTAGGCGCTATGTCACTGGACTCTTCCTATAACTGTATTGTTGCTGGTGACCTGACCCTTTATGAACAGGGAAGATTAAAACTTACAGATTTTTCCAGGGACGCAGTGCTTAGAAACGGAGACCAGATCATTACTTCCAATATCAGTACCAAATATCTTCCGGGTATCCTGATCGGCTATGCAGTGGATGTATCCATTGATCCGGATCATCTGACCCAGTCCGGTTATCTGATCCCGGCTGCGGATTTTGACAATCTTCAGGAAGTTCTGATCTTAACAGATCTTAAAAACAGTGATGAGGCGGTAGAATAGTGAATAACGGAAAAATCAAACAGATCCTCTTAAATATACTTTTGATCCTCCTGGCTTTTACTGTGCAGAACTGCGTATTCCCCCTGCTGCCTTTTCTGGCGGCAACACCCAACCTGCTTCTGATCCTTACCTTTTCCTTCGGGTTTATCCACGGACGGAACGCAGGCATGTTTTACGGCTTTTTATCTGGTCTGCTGCTGGATCTTTTCTACAGCGGGCCATTTGGCTTTTATACGCTGATCTACGTATACATTGGTTATTTCAACGGTATTTTTACCAAATATTATTATGAGGATTATATCACCCTTCCTCTGATCTTAAGTGTTTTAAATGGTTTGTGGTACAGCTTATACATTTATGTATTCCGCTTCCTGATCCGCGGACGTTTAAATCTTCCGTATTACTTTTTAAAGATCATGCTGCCGGAGATCATATTTACTGCAGTGACCACCCTTTTAGTATACCGGCTGTTCCTTTCAGCCAGCAGAAGACTGGAAGATATTGGAAAAAGGAGAGATACGACCATTGTTTAATGAATTGCTGGAAGTGACCAGGGAATTTCTTAAAAAAGTGATTACTTCACGCCTCTTTGCCCTGGCTGTTATATTTACTCTTATGTTTATAGGTCTGATCTGTAAACTGTTCCGGATGCAGATCTTAGACGGCAGTTCCTATCAGGAAAGTTATATGCAGCGAACAGAAAAACTGGTGACCACTCCCGGTACCAGAGGTAATATTTATGACCGTAATGGAAATCTGCTGGCTTATAATCAGCTGGCTTATGCAGTTGCCATTCAGGACCTGGGAGATTATCCAAAGGCAGCTGACCGCAATGCCATGATCTACCGTCTTGTGACGATCCTGGAACGCCGTGGGGAAAAGATCGACGGAAAGCTGGAGATCGCCTTAGATGAAAATGGACAGCCCTATTTTACCAGTACTTCCAATGCTGCTAAAAAACGTTTTCTTCTGAATTTTTACGGTATTTCTTCTCAGCAGTTAGATGATGATACAGGAAAATACCCTTCCAACATTACTGCAAGGGAAGCCTTTGAATTAAAGAAGGGTTCCTCCCGTCAGGGCTATAAACTGGCAGATATGAAAGATGCGGACGGAAATCCAATGGAACTTTCTGACCAGACGGCCCTTGATATGATCAATATCATCTATACCATGGAGCTGACCCGGTTCCAGAAATACGAGAGTACCACCGTTGCCACCAATATCAGCCAGGAGACTATGACGGAGATCAATGAAAATGCGGCTGATTTAAAGGGTGTTTCCATTGAACCATCATCTATCCGTGTATACAATGACAGTCTGTATTTTGCTCCGATCATCGGTTATACAGGAAAAGTCCAGGAAGACCAGATCGACAGCTTAAACGAAGAGTGGAACAGTTCCAAGGAAGGACAGAAGAGCGATGCAGTCAATGGGGTCGACAAGTATGACCTTAATGATATTGTAGGACGTATTGGCATTGAAAAATCCATGGAATTAGATCTTCAGGGTGAAAAAGGCTATACCCGTATGTATGTAGATAACATGGGACGCCCGAGAGAGATCATTGAGCAGCAGGATGCACAGGCAGGAAATGACGTTTACCTGACCATTGACAGGGATCTGCAGATCGCTACCTATAATCTGATCGAGCAGCAGTTAGCCGGTATCATTACCAAATTCCTTGTAAACGAAGATATTGATCCGGCCACTGTAAGAGATGGTTCCAAAAAGCCAATTCCTGTAAAGAATGCTTATTATCAGCTGATCAATAACAACGTGCTTTCTTTGGATGCCATGGCAGGAGAGAATGCTTCCGATATTGAAAAGCAGATCTACCGCACCTACACAGCTTCCAGGGATCAGATCTTAACTGCTATAAGGGGAGAACTTTTAAGTGACCATGCGGCTGCCATGAATGATCTTCCAAAGGATATGGCAAGCTATATGAACTATATTTACAGTTTCCTTTCCTCAGATAACTCCGGCATTGTCCAGAGAGATAAGATCGACCAGAATTCCCAGGAGTATCAGGCCTGGAAAGCTGGCACCATCAGCCTGAGGGACTATATTTACAGCGGTATTGCAGGAAACTGGGTAGATACCACCAGGCTGGCAGCTTCCAGTAAATATTCCAATGCAGATGATATTTACAGCCAGTTAGTAGATTATATCATTGCCCAGCTTCAGGATGATAAAAACTTTACCAAGCGTATGTTCCGCTACCTGGTCAATGATAATGTGATCACAGGAAGCCAGCTGTGCCTTGCATTATTTGCACAGGGCGTTTTACGGGATGATCCACAGGCCCGTGCCGGACTTGCAACAGGAGACAGTGCTTACACTTATAATTTTATCAAAAATAAGATCGCGGATTTGGAGCTGACACCGGCCCAGCTGGCGCTTGATCCCTGTACAGCAGGCTGTGTTGTAACAGATGTTAAGACAGGAGAAATCCGTGCCCTGGTTTCTTATCCAAGTTATGATAATAACCGTATGTCCGGAAGCGTAGATGCAGCTTACTTTGCAAAACTGCAAAGCGATATGTCCAATCCGCTTTACAACAACGCTACCCAGGCTATCAAGGCTCCGGGGTCTACTTTCAAACCGATCACAGCTATTGCTGCACTGGAAGAAGGAGTGATCTCCCTTTCTGATACTATTGACTGTACCGGTGTATATGACCAGGCAAATCCGCCGATCAACTGCTGGATCTATCCAGGCAGACATGGCACCGAAGATATCATCGCAGGTATCCAGAACTCCTGTAACGTAGTATTTGCAGAACTTGGACACCGCTTAAGTATGACAGCTGACGGAACCTATTCACCGGAAAAGGGACTTTCCACGATTCGTAAATATGCCAGCATGTTTGGCTTGGACCATACCTCCGGTGTAGAACTGCCGGAAACAGAACCACACCTTACTACAGAGGACCCGGAACGTTCTGCAATGGGACAGGGTACCAACTCCTATAACAATGTACAGCTTTCCCGTTATATCGCTGCTGTTGCAAACAGGGGAACTGTATTTGAGTTAAGTCTTTTAGATAAACTGACTGATTCAGATGGAAATCTGATCACAGATTATACTCCTTCTGTCAGCTCCCATGTGGATGCGGCAGACAGTACCTGGGATGCAGTACAGGCAGGTATCCGGCGGGTTGTTACCGACGGTTCCGCAAAATCTGTATTTGCAGGAAGTCCTGTAGAAGTAGCCGGAAAGACCGGTACTGCACAGGAGGACCGCAGCCGCGCAAACCATGCATTCTTCGTATCCTTTGCACCTTACAGCAATCCGGAGATCGCTGTGACTGTAAATATTCCTTATGGATACGCAGGTACCAACGCAGCTACCCTTGGAAAAAAAGTCTATGAATATTACTACGGATATACAAGTCTGGAGCAGGTTTTGGGCTCCGGTGCTTCCAGTGTATCAAATGTAACTGTTGGAGATTAAAAAGAGGTGAATGTTTCTATGCAGGATGGAATCGTTATTAAAAGCAGCAAGGCGGGTATGACGGTGATCCTAAATCCCGACCTGCCGTTTCCGGACCTTCTTGCCAGTATTGCAAAAAAGTTTGGAGACAGTGCCCGTTTCTGGGGAAATGCCCAGATGACACTGACTCTGGAAGGAAGGCCTCTGTCCGCCGAAGAAGAATTTCAGATCGTAAATACAATTACAGAGAACTCACAGCTTCAGATCCTCTGCCTGTTAGATACAGATGCAGAGCGGATCGAACGCTGTGAAAAGGCACTAAATGAAAAATTAATGGAATTAAGTGCACAGACCGGCCAGTTTTACCGGGGAACCTTAAAAAGAGGAGATACCCTGGAGTCAGAAGCCAGCATTGTGATCATCGGTGATGTGGAACATGGCGCCAGGGTAACAGCCAAGGGAAATGTGATCATCTTAGGAGAACTAAAGGGAACCGTTACAGCCGGTGCAGCGGGAAATGACCAGGCAGTGATTCTTGCCTTTTCCATGTCTCCCCTGCAGCTGCGCATCGGAAATCACACCAGCCGGTTTAATGAAAAGAACCACAAACTGGGAAAAGGAACCATGATCGCTTCTGTAGAGAATGGAGAATTAAAAGTTCTTCCTTTAAAGAAACCATTTTTCAGCAGCCTACTGGATTTATAGGTGAATTTTTGGTTGAACTCAAAAAAATACTGGTAAATTTGCGCAATTTAATGTACAATAAATTGGTAAAGTAATATAAACTCAATTTTTCAGGAGGTTCCTATGAGTGAAGTCATTGTGATTACTTCTGGAAAAGGCGGGGTCGGCAAAACCACCTTTACCGTGCTGGCGGCGAGTTACCTCTATTACCTCAAAGGCTACGATGTGGCGGTGGTGGATTGCGACTACCCCCAACACTCCATTGCCGGGATGCGCAATCGGGATGCCGAGCAGGTCGGGGCAGATGAAGATTACAAGCGCATGGCGTATGAACAGTTTACCCGGCTGGGGAAGAAAGCCTACCCGGTGCCGTGCAGTTCGCCCGAAAAGGCGATAGTCACGGCTGACGAGTATGTAGCCACAGCCGGACACGTGCCGGATATTGTCTTTTTCGACCTGTCCGGCACGGTGAACGGCAGCACTCTATAAGAATGGCTACTTACCAAAATAACATTTTACATTAGGAGATAATACACCCCTCAAATCATCAAATTTTTTAATTTTTCCATTTTCAAAGAAATTTTTTATTTCTTGAACCGCCATTTTCGCACAGTTATCTTCACTTTCAGGAGTAGAAGCTCCTAAGTGAGGTAATACAATAATATTATCTTTTCCAATTAATTCTTGTGAAGCAAAATCAGTTATATATTTACTTAATTTACCTGATTCAACCGCTTCTAATAAATCCTCGTTTACAACTAAATCCCCTCTAGCAAAGTTCAATAAACGTGCTCCGTCTTTCATTAATGCAAACTTTTCTTTATTTAACATACCCTTTGTATCTTTAGTACTTGGTACATGGACAGTAATATAGTCACATGTTTTAAATATTTCATCCATATCTTTTGCTTGACGTACATGTTTTGATAAAGCCCAAGCAGAATTGACAGACATAAATGGATCATATCCATAAACTTCCATTCCTAGTTTATTAGCTGCATTTGCAACTAAAACTCCAATAGCACCTAGACCAATGACCCCTAATTTTTTACCTTCGATTTCAGGCCCTACAAAGTTTGATTTTCCTTTTTCTGCTGTCTTTCCTACATTTTCATCATCCTTTAAAGCATTGACCCATTCAATACTTTCAACGATCTTACGACTTGATAAAAATAAAGCACATAAAACAAGTTCTTTTACCGCATTCGCATTTGCCCCCGGTGTATTAAAAACAACAATTCCTTTTTCTGAACATTTTTCAACAGGAATGTTATTGACCCCCGCACCAGCTCTCGCAATCGCTTTAACATTTTTTGTAAATTCATATTCATGTAAAGATGCACTTCTAAGTAAAATAGCATCTTCATTTTCTAACGTTTCCCCATATTCATAATCTTCATTAAAATAATCCAATCCTACTGAAGATATTTTATTCATCAATTTAACCTTATACATACTTGACTCCTTATCGATTATTTTCTTCAAATTCTTTCATAAATGCGACAAGTTTTTCAACACCTTCATATGGCATTGCATTGTAAATAGAAGCACGAATTCCCCCTACAGAACGATGACCTTTTAAATTTGTCATGCCTGCTTCGATACTTTCTTTAACAAACTTCGCATCTAAATCTTTATTTGGTGTTGTAAAAGTCACATTCATAAGTGATCTATTTTCTTTATCACTATGTGCTTTATAGAAAGTCGATTGATCTAAATAGTCATAAACTAATTTAGCTTTCTTTTCATTTCTTTCTTTCATAACTTCTAATCCACCTAAAGAATCAATCCATTCAAGAACAAGTCCTAAAACATAAATTGCATAAGCTGGTGGTGTGTTATACATTGAATCATTTTTGATCATCAATTTATAATCTAATAAAACAGGTGTTGTTTGGGCAACATCTTGAAGTAAATCTTCACGAATAATTGCTACTCCTAATCCAGCAATTCCCATGTTCTTTTGAGCACCCGCATAAATCATCCCATATTTACTTACATCTACTGGTTTTGATAAAATATTAGATGACATATCCGCAATAATTGGTACGCCATTTGTTTCAGGAACATATTTCCATTCTGTTCCATAAATTGTGTTATTGGCACAGATGTGTAAATAAGATGCATCTTTAGATAAATCTAATTCATCTTGTGTTGGAATATGTTTAAAATCATTGCTACTACCATCATAAACAATATGAATATCCCCATATTTTTTTGCTTCTGCAGCTGCTTTTTTACTAAAAGCACCTGTAATCGCATAATCAGCTTTCCCATTCTTTAAAAGATTTAAAGGAACCATTGAAAATTGTTGAGTTGCTCCCCCTTGAATAAAAACAATTTTATAATTGTCAGGAACATTCATCACTTTCTTTAATAATCCTTTTGTTTTTTCAAAGATATCTAAGTAGGAAGAGGATCTATGACTCATCTCCATTACAGACATACCACTGCCTTCATAATTCAACATTTGTTTTGCTGCTTTTTCAAGTACAGCAACAGGCAACATTGAAGGACCTGCTGAGAAATTGTAAACTCTTTTTTCGGTCATATATAAAACCTTCCTTTCTTATTTGTATTGCTAACATTATATTGTATACAATTTTGTTTGTCTAGCGAAATTGTATAAAATCATACAATTTATAATTTATTATCAAAGAGATAAAAAATTATAAACAAAAAGACAGATTACTCTGCCTTATATATATGCCAAACAAAAAGAATCATGCCAATCATTAAAGATACCATTGCCACAATCAAATAAGAATCAATACTTATAGATGAAATAGGAATATTTAACATCTTAATATAAAAAGATTTTGATATTTCAATTAATCCTATCATCATATAATCAATCAAGCCTTTTACTAAAAGAACTATTGAAAAAACCAAAGAAAAACCTGATTTATTTAAATTATATAATCTAAAAAAACATAACAATATCCACAATAAAATAATTATTCTAAAAAATATTGATTGCATAATCGAATAAATAAAAACAAAGATTTTTGAAAAATAACTTAACTTATTTTTCATACGATGAATCATTTTATTCCAAAACTGATTTTGTTTTAAAATATTCATAATTTGTTTTTCTTCAATAGATATATTCAATTCATCTTTGATCATTTTTTTACATGATGTAGAAAATTTTTGTAATTCTTTTTGATCTAATTTTATTTTATTTTTATTGGTATTTCGCATAGATTGATCAAAAGCATATCTATTTAATTGATAAAGAGCATCACTCTTTTTTATTTTATTTTGTAACTGATTTATTTGTTGAAAATTTGCATCTGTTTCTTCGTCTATAATTAAATCAATAATTTGATTGACAATAAGTGAATTAATATAATTATCACTGATTGTCTTTACACAAATTGTTTGAAATGTCATGGAAACCGTTAGTAGACACATTAAAACGACAACAACAATACAAGTTTTTAATTGTCTCTTTTTTTGCATTAAACTCACCTTATTTTTATTATACCTAATAATACAAAAAAAGAAACTGTTCTTTAAAGATGTAAAAAACAATTTCTATCATGATGATTATAAATCCCAATTGCTTCTAAATAAGAATAGATTGTAATACTTCCTACAAATGACATGCCTTTTTTCTTTAAATCCTTAGAAATTTGATCTGATAACGTACTCGTTGTTTCATTCTCTTTTTTTTCATAAATAATTTTATCATTTGTATAAGCCCATAAATATTTAGAAAAAGAACCATATTCTTTCTGTATTTCAATAAATATTTGTGCATTTTTAACTGCCGCTTTAATTTTTCTAGAATTACGAATGATTTTTGGATTATTCATTAACTCATTTATTTTGCAATCATCATACATTGCTATTTTATTAACATCAAATTGATCAAAAGCCTCTTTAAAAGCTTCTCTTTTATGTAAAATAGTGATCCAAGAAAGCCCTGCTTGAAATGTTTCTAATAAAAACATTTCATACAATTTTTGATCATCATAAACAGGTTTTCCCCATTCATGATCATGATAATCAATATAAAGAGGATCATCATTGACCCATGAACATCTATGCATTTTTAACCTTTCTAAAATCAGTTAATTCAATTTGATACTCTTTAAGCCAATCTTTTAACCATGATGAACATAGAAAATCACATTCCATTGCCCTAATAAGCGTAAAAGATGAATGTGTTAGAATATATTGATCTAAATACCCTGGATGGAAAACCTTCACGGATACATCATGATTTCTAATAAATTCTAAACTGTTTTCAATATATTCTTTTGGATCATAAAGCATTTGTTCATTAAGCTTGGCCATTGCAATACCATAAATATTATTTTCTTTTTCAAACTCTTGATCAAATAAAACATTTTCATAAAAAAGACCATATTTTTTAGCCACATTTCTTAAAGCTATAAAAAAGTTTTGTGAAATAACAGCATGACATTCAAAATAATCAGGATCATTTCCAGTGATTTCTTTAAAACGTAAATATTGTGCTTCAATTTCCATCTCAGCTTCTTCAATAACTACTGTATCTTCTTTTCTACTTCTAATTTCTCTTGATGAACAAAATTCACCATTTTCTTGAACTAAAGATGGTATAAGCTTAGGATCAGTCAAGGGTCTTCCCGCACAAATATTTGTATGTTGCCCTAAAGCAATATCAAAATCTTTTACAAGTTCATACCCATGGTTTGCATGTTCCATATTTGTCATCATCCCAACACTTGTAATAACACCCTCTTTAACTGCTTTATAAATTCCTAAATTGACTGCTTCACTAAATCCTAAATCATCAGCTCTCATAATCAATTTCATACTTTTGTCTCCTTTTCCTATCTTTAAGATAACTTTTAGCTTTCGCATATGTTTTTATGTTTTTTTCTTTAATTGTTCTAATATGTTGAATAACATCTTTATTTAAAACAATACTTCTTTCTTTATGATAAGGATTAATGATAATTCCATCAAGTTTATCTTGATTTAAACACATTCTAGAATAATCATCAAAACTATAAACTGAACCTTTTTTATTTTTACATTTTTGATCTTTATTCATTTCTAATTGACTTGTATAAATTGGATAATATTTTTTATCATTTATTTGATAAATAGGAAAATCTTGATAATCAAATACAGCTAAAAAATAAGCTCTTGTCGCAAGTTGTTCAAATAAAATATCTAAATAATCATAGTGTTGACGATTAACTTGATCTAATAAAAATTGAAGATAAGGATTATAAACTTCTTCTCGAGAAGAAGCCAAATGATTATTTTTATTCGTAAAGATATACCCTTGATCTATTTCTTCTTGAAAACGTTGATCAATCAATAATGCATAATAATTTTGCTTAGAATCTACTTCTATCCATTCTTGAATCTCTACTTTTTCTTCATAACCATAAGGACCTATCAAAAATAAAGAATCTAATTTTTGTATAATTCCATCAACTATTCCTAAAACAAACAATTCACCATTTTTATGTTTATAAATTCCTTCAACACAAAAAGAAAAGTACTCCTCTTTTTCAATTTTACTTTCTTTCTTAAATAATTTCATAGCATCACACCCTTTAACTATTATATTTATTTTATTTGTATTTTACATGAACTTTAGATACGCTTTTAAAACTTTTAAATGGGCAGTTGATAAAGGTAAAGCCTCTATTTCCTCTAAAGTATACATTCCTTCTATTTCATGTTCTAAAACAAAATGATAAACATGCATAAACCATGTACGATGACTAAAAACATGTTTAATATCTTTAATATGTGCTTGAATTATTAAATCTTGATGATACTTTTCTTGAAAAGAAGAAACAAAACTATAGGGACTTTCAACATCATATTGTACAAAACCATAAAAATTTTCTAATAATCCTCCTGGTGGATTTTGAATAAGTAAATATTTATCTTGATAAGTGATGATTCCTGTAATATAACTTATCTCTTGTTTTTTTATTTTTTTTATATTAATAGGTAAAACATCCGTTTGTTTATTTTTAAAAGCTAAACATTCTTTTTGAATCGGACAACGAGAACAAAGTGGGTGGACAGGTTTACAAATCGTTGCTCCTAAATCCATCATTCCTTGATTAAAAGCAGAAGCATCTTGATTTAAAATCAATTCTTGAACTATTTGATAGATTTTCTTTTGTACTTTTGTTTCTGCTATATTTTCTTTAAGCAAATAATAACGACTGATAATTCTTAAAACATTGCCATCTACAGCTGGAACTTGCTTTCCATAAGCAATTGAACTAATAGCACCGGCAGTATATTCTCCAATTCCTTTTAAAGATAAAATATCATTATATTCATAAGGAAATTTCCCTTGATATTTTTCAACAATTATTTGAGCACTTTCATGTAAATGCTTCGCACGTCGATAATATCCTAAACCTTCCCACATTTTATAGACTTCTTCTAAAGAAGCACTGGCAAGTGCTTCAATTGTAGAAAAGTTTTCTAGAAAACGCTCATAATAAGGGATAACTGTTTCTGTCGTTGTTTGTTGTAACATAATTTCACTGATCCAAATATGATATGGATCTTGGTCTTTTCTCCAAGGAAAGTCTCTTTTATTTTGTTGATACCATTGTATTAATTGTTTTTGCATTCTTTTCACCTTTATTTATTTTAAAGGATATTATTTCTTTTGAAAAGAAAAATATGGCTTTCGCCATATTTAAAGTAACATTAATAATGTTCCACCAACAAGAATCAAAAATCCAATTAATGATTTCTTATTTAATTTTAATAAAAGACCACCTTTCTCATACTAAGCAGACAAAAATTGTTTTTCATAAGCAAGTACAGAATTTGTTATTTGTTTAAAAGTAACAGGTGTTGACATACTAATATACTTTTTCACTTTATCCATAATTCTTTTACCTGAATATCGATGATTTATTCTCCATTCTTGTTCGGATAAGAATAATGGTAAATCACGTTTTTTAACTAATCTATATAAGTGATTGATATTTGATTGAATATTTCCTATAAAAGTATTCAATCACTTTAATTTATGATTTTCCTTTGTATAATCTACAACACTGTTTTCTAACTGTGCTAATTTATTTAAGCAAAAAAATGCTTTATCTCTATCACAGTTGATTACTATAGTTGGGTCAAACAAACATTTTTCTTTGAGATATTCTTCGATAGGTTCACCTTTATAGTTCGGTAAAGTATGAAGCTTAACATATTGGGGATAGTTGTTATCTTCTAAAGTAGACAATATTAAAAGCGTTGGTTGCTTATTTTCAGAGTCTTTCCCACGTTTTCCTTTATGATGTCCACCAATTTCAAGAATATCGATTTCATAAAATGAGCTTTGTAAAATCTTAGAATTATTACTTTCAGCCATCAAGATTCTACATTTTTTACTAAATTTACGTGCAGTTTTCACATTAGCATCCACGTAATTAGCCAATTGATTTCCATTAACTCCATTATTGGAATTAAAGAAAACATATAAGCCAATAAGAATTTTAAGCAAAGATAGATTAGAATCCTGAAAAATAGTATTAGCTAATAAAGAATGTTGATGTCCACATTTTTTACAAATGAGGAGATAGCCATTCTTAACATTCTTTCTTTTGACTAAGTAATAATCATGACAATCACATTTATCGCAAGACAAGCCAGTAGGCCATTTTAAATTCAAAAAGAAATTAATTTGTCGATCTTCTTGACCAAATTGATTAATAAAGTCAACTAAAGAAATTTTTTTAGGTTTTACAGTACTCTAGTTATATCCTCAACTTTCTATTTTGATTACAAATATATTGTAGAACAAAATAGTAAATGAAGCTGCTTATTTAACTCTTTTAACGCCTAAATACTGTAGTTATTAGAAAAGTGGTCTTTTATTTAATATTTTAATATACAAAAAAATCTAACATTTGATTGTTAGATTATTTGATACCGTGTGTTGTATTTTCATCATAATGATATGTATCAACCATTTGATGAACTTCTTTTCTAATATTACTATCTTCATCATAAGCCACTTGATAAAAATGATCTAATTGATCAAAGAAATCATGAGATAACTCAATAGGTTTACCAACATGAATCATCTTATTAAGTGTTGTTTGCATACCTTCTTCTTTCATCAACATTTCTTCATATAACTTTTCACCAGGTCTTAGACCGATAAATTTAATTTCAATATCTACATCTGGCTCTAATCCCGATAATTTAATTAAGTTTTTAGCCATATCTAAAATCTTAACAGGTTTTCCCATATCTAAGACAAAGATTTCCCCACCATGAGCATACGCTCCTGCTTGCAATACAAGCGAAACAGCTTCAGGAATCGTCATAAAATAACGAATAATATCAGGATGAGTAATAGTAATTGGCCCTCCGTTTTGAATTTGTTTTTTTAAATAATGGAATAACTGATCCATTAGATCCTAATACATTTCCAAAACGTACAGCTACAAATTCTGTTTTTGATTTCTTATCAAATGATTGAACAATCATTTCACATAATCTTTTTGAAGCACCCATAATATTGGTTGGGTTAACAGCTTTATCTGTTGAAATTAAAATAAACTTTTTAACTCCATATTGATCTGCAGCTTTAGCAACATTTAAAGTTCCAAAAACATTATTTTTAATTGCTTCATGTGGTGCATCTTCCATTAAAGGTACATGCTTATGAGCTGCTGCATGATAAACAATATCTGGATGGTAATAAGCAAATAAATCATTGATCTTATTTTGATCTCTAACAGAAGCAATCATTGTTTCTAAATTTAATTTAGGATATTTACGTTGTAATTCTAATTGAATATCATAAGCATTATTTTCATAAATATCTACAATAATTAATTGTTTAGGATGACTCTTAGCAATTTGTCGACATAACTCACTACCAATAGATCCTCCACCACCAGTAACCATGACAACTTTATCTTGAACATATCCCATAATTTCTTCTAAGTTTACTTTAATAGGATCTCTTCCAAGTAAATCTTGAACTTCTACATCTTTTAATTTTTCTAAAGTAATTTCATCATTTAAGAATTGATAAATACCAGGTAATTTTTTTAATTTACATTTAGTTTCTTTACAAATATTTAAAATTTCAGAAACTTCTTTATCATCAATAGAAGGTAAAGCAATATAAATTTCATCTACATGATATTTTTCAGCTTGTTGCAAGATTTCATTTTTTCCTCCAACAACAGGTACATTATGGATTCTTCTTCCTTTTTTAGATAAATCATCATCAATAAAACATACCACTTCTTTATTGATTTTTGGTGTAACTAATGTTTCTCTTAAAATCTTTTCGCCAGCTGAACCAGCACCAATAATCATGACACGACTTTCTATATGTTCTCCTCTACCTAATAAATGGTGTCTAGTAGCATATAATCTTAAAAAACGATATCCAAATCTAGCTCCACCAACAAGCATAAGCAAGATAAGTAAATAAAGGAACACCGTACTAATAGGTGGTGTCACCGGACAAATCGTACATAAAATACAATAAAAAATCGTACTTAAAACTGATGCTATAATAACATTTAATAATTCATTGACAGAAGCATATCTCCATAAACTGTCATATAATCTTAATAAGACAAAAAAGATTAAGCTACTTACAATTAAACCACTTAATAAATAATAAGAATATCGTAAAAAGCTTAATTCTATATGACCATTATAAGCAATAATAGATGATAAAAAGAAAGCAATAATGACACTTAAAATATCAAAAGCAACTAAGCAAGTTTTTTCTTATTAAAATCTGACTTCTTTTTTTTGTCATAAAATTTCCTTCCTTAATTTTTGACATTTTTATTTTCGCTTTCTAAGCAGAATAATAAAACATTAACTATAGTCATTATAATGTCCAAAATAAAAATAACAATAATTATTTTGTTCTTTTTACTAAACGACATTATTTGACACTCAACGACACTATCATTCATTTTTTTGTATTCAAATACTACCATATCAATATTCTTAATACAATTCATTTCTATTGATTTTTCAAACTAATTGATAGATAATATCAATTAGTATTGGAGGAGATTTCATGTCTTTTATTGATATACATGGTCATTATGCTTGGAATATTGATGATGGTATGCCATCTTATGAAGATGCAAGAAAAGCTTTAGAGCTTGCTAGAGAAAATAGAATAAGTGCAATCGTTGCTACACCACATGTAACTCCTGGTGTTCATACTAAAGATGATATTCATGATTTTATTCAAAGAATTGATGATTTAAGAATGCTAGCAACTGAATATAATATTGATATATTAGATGGCTGTGAATTATTTCTTAATCATGATTATCAAAAAGCTCTAGATCAAAATCTTTTTATTCCTATCGAAAACACACAATATGTATTAGTAGAATTTGATGTACGAAAAGAAATAGGAAATGAACAAGAAATAGAAGAAAGATTATATGATGTACAATTTAAAGGTTATACTCCTATTATTGCTCATGTTGAAAGATATTTTAAAAATGGACTAGATATTGAAAGAGTAAATGGTTTTATTGAAAGTGGTTGTATTATTCAAGTAAATGCTTCAAGCTTTTTAGGATATCATGGTAAACAAGCTAAAAAAATAGCTTTTCAACTATTAGATGAAGGCTTGATCCATGTAATTGCTACAGATACGCATCGAGCTACTGGTTCTCGAAAACCTTGTTTAAATAAAATATTTTATTTACTTGAAAAAAATATAATTATCATGCTATTCATACTTTAATGTCAGAAAATCCTTTACATATTTTAAAAAATGAATGGTTAGAACCGGTCTATGCAAGAGAATCATTTTTTAAAAAATTAGCTAAAAAACTTAAATCTAAATAATTCAAAAGGAGTCAACAAAGACTCCTTTTATTTATTCCTATAAAAACTTAAAAAGTAAGCGTCAATTTATAAGCATAGAATAAAAGAAGTTTAACAACTTTTATTGTTTAAACTTCTTTTGTAATTTATTAAAATACTTTTTTCTTTTTTAAGATAATAATTGCTAGTAATGATACCAAACATCCGATTGTAAGTAATTCAACTGGTGTTTGATCACCTGTTTTTGTACTCTTTTGAGTTGTATTTTTGACAACAGTCGTCGTAACATTATTTGTTTTATTGTTTGCATCATCTTTTTTATCAGTCGTTGGTTTTTGATTTGTATTGTCGTCTTTAGAATTATCTACTGTAAATGTTGTTTCAACATTTCCTAATGTAGAAGTAATTTTAATAGTATATTCTCCATTATCTAATGTTTTTAAATATTCTTCACTTAAAATAATGTTTACTTTGTTAGAAACATTTTCAATTGTATAGTATTTTGTATCTAATTCTTTACCATTAACAAATACTTTTAAAACATTTTCTTTAGAAACATTCATTGTAATTTTCAATGGTTTTGAATCTTTAACATCATATTTACTATTTTCACCAGCAATAATTTGTGCTCTTTCTTGAACATTAATTAAAGCTGTTCCAACTTTACCATCAATTTCTGAATATTTAACACTTACTTCTTTTGTATCTTTTGTGATTTTTTCTTTTGGATTTTCAAATACCCAACCTTCAGGTAATTTAATTGTATCTAATGTATCACCAACGAAACCATTTAATTCTAATCCAGATTTTTCTAAATCTTTTTCGAAAACTCTTTCTTCAACTGTAAGTAAAACTTCTCTTCTTGTTCTTGCCTTTGTTGTATTTCCTTTTTCATATACTGTGTAATATAAATTATATGTTCCTGGTTTTAATGATTTTAAGGCTTCTTGATCATCTTTACCTGTACATAATAGTGATACATGTGTATTTCCACCAACATTTGTGAACATTGGTTCATCATTAATAGAGTAATCAACAACAGTTCCTTCATCAACAGTAATACCTGCTAATAAATCTGGCATGTCTCCTTCTGTCATCGTAACATCTTTTTCACCACTAATTTTATAAGCATTTGCATAGAAAGTATCCGCATCTTTTTGTTGTTGTTCATTTCTAGCATAGCGAACATAATCTACTTCAAATTTTGTTCCTGCTAAGTTTTCACCTGCAGCACCAGGCCAAGCTCCACCTAAAGCCAAATTAAATTCAATATATTGCGGTCTATCGATACATTCTAAAGCTCTTTGATCATCACTATAATCAACTGTTCTTACAATTTGATCATCTACATACCATTCAATTTTTCCTTTTGACCAATTGATTCCAAAAACATGATAATCATCATTAAAGATACCACTTGGTAATGTATAACAAGTACCATGTCCAGCATACTTTCCATCATCTTCACCATTAGTACCATAATGAAGTGTTTGATAAACTTGTTTATTACCATTAACCCCACCAGCAGTTCCATTACCAATTAATTCCATGATATCTATTTCACCACTATCGGGCCATCCAATACCTTGAGCAATGTTACCATCTAAATGAAAATCAGAACCTAAGGTCCAAAATGCTGGGAATACTGCTTGACCTTTAGGTAATTTAGCTTTCATTTCAATTCTTCCATATAAGAATTCTTGTTTACCATGAGTTCTTACACTTCCTGAATCATAAATAACTTTTCTTGTTGTATCTCCTTGTGTTACTTCATATTGATCTTCTGTTTTTCTATTTGTTGCTTTAATAACTAAATTTCCATCTTCAAGATAAATATTATCTTTACTATTTGTATAATGTTGTTGTTCTAAACCACGAATATGTCCTAATTCATAACCCCAATTCTTTTTATCTAATTCACTTTCATTAAATTCATCAGCCCATACAAGATTATAATTTTCATCTTCATTTGTCACTTCTGTTAAAGAAACATTATCAACAAATACTTTTCCTTTATATGTAGCATCACTTGTTGATTCAGTCCATTTCATAAAACAAACTGTTAAATCAGTAGAATTTTTACCATTAAAAATACTTTCTTGGTCTCCTGTATCGATATCTAATTCAATATCTTGATATTGTCCTTTATTTTCTTCTGTACATTTTACTGTAATTTCATTGTTATTTACAAGATATTGTGCATTCTTTTTTAAGTTGACAAACATTGTTTGTCCTACTTCTGTTAATTGCACTTTTGCCTTTAGTTTATATTTTGTATTTTTCTTTAAATTAACTGTTTGATAAATATTAGCATTTCCATTATTTTCTGGTAAAAAACCACACCAGCTTCCTTCATATGAACATCCTGGCCATTTTGTAAATCTTGCATTTGTGACTTGCCATGATGTACGACTATTTATTTCATAGCCAGATGAAGGATTTGTTCCATTTTCAAAAGAACCATTTTTAATAAGTTCTCGATCTAATTCAATTAAATCTTGTTTACCATTAGGTAAAACAGTAAGTATAACTGCTCTTCTTGTTGATGGTTTTGTAGAATCAGTACTACTTCTAGCTGTATAGTATAAGTTATATTTACCCGGTTTTAATTTCTTTAAACTTTGTTTATCATTTTTACCTGAACAAACTAAATCAACAGAAGTAAGTCCACCTTTTGATTTAAATGAATATTCATTATCAATTGAATAATCTAAAATACTATCCTGATCAGAAGTCACACCTTCTAATAAATTAGGTGTTTCACCTTCTGTCATTGTCACATCATGTTCACCATTGATTTTGATTGCATTTTCATAGTATTCCTTAGAATCTGCTTTTTGTTGAGCATTTTGACCATAATAAACATAATCAATTTCATATTTTTGCCCTGCAAGATTATCTCCAGCATCTCCAGCCCAGTTTCCACCAGTTGCTAGATTCATTTGAATATATTGTGGTCTGTTAAAACATCTTTTATATTCTTCATTATTGCTATAATCAATAGATCCTACAATTTTATTATCAACATAAAATTCCATTTTATTTTTAGACCAATTAAGACCAAAAATATGATAATCATCATTAAAGATGCCTTTTGGTAATGTATATGTTGAAATAGATTTTGAATGATCTACATCTGCAGCTGAACCAGCATGTAAAGTTTGATAAACTTTCTTATTGCTTTTTCCATTTAAGTCTTCATTTTCTGCACCAATCATTTCCATGATATCGATTTCACCGCAAACTGGCCACGAAGCACCTTGTTCACTGCTAATTCTACCATCTAACGTAAAATCTGAACCTAATGTCCAAAAAGCAGGGAAAGCACCTTTTCCTTTAGGAAGTTTTGCTTTCATTTCAATTCTTCCATATAAAAATTCTCTTTTCCCATGAGTTCTAATACTTCCTGAATTATAAATAACTTGTCTATTGCCTCTAGGATTTTTATATTGATCTTCTTTATCTCTATTAGTTACTTGTAAAACTAATTGTCCATCTTTTACATAAACATTTTCTGGATCATTTACATAATGTTCTTGTTCAACACCTCTTATTGAACCTAATTCATAATCCCAATTTGAAGTATCTAATTGACCTTTATTAAAATCATCAGCCCAAACCATTTCATATTGATCATCTTCTGAAGCATTGCTTACTTCTTTAACGGATACATCATCGATCCACACTTCTTCTTGAATAATATCTTGGTTACCATTTTCTTCTGTCCATTTAATAAAAGCAATAGATCCAGAAGTATTATCACCTGAATTAAAAGTAAATTCTATATCTTGATATTGACCTGCTTTATCTTCTGATGAAGAAATCGTCGTTTCAATCTTTTTTCCATTATTATCTTTTAATCCTGCACTTAATTGACCATTTTTTACTGCTAAAAATACTTGACCTTTCGCATTAGAAATTTTTACTTTTCCTTTAACAACATAATCTGTATTTTTCTTAAAACTTACTACTTGATAAACTGCTGCATTATTAGAATTTGATGATAACTTTCCATAATAATTTCCATTATCATTTCCAAATGTACCTGTTCCTGTTTTTTTTCATGAACCACCATTATTATCAAACCCACCATTTGTAATTAAATCACTTTTACGTTCTAATTCGATTAAATCATGTTCATGCGCAACACCTGTTTCTTGACTTGGTGTTTCAGCAAAGATCGTTGCTGAATACGAACTAAGCATTGACATTGATGTCAATACGGATAAAACAACTTTACTTATTTTTTTGTTTTTCATAAAATTTTCCCTTTCTCTTGTTGTCACCACTTACATTAGAGTATTATCGCATAATTTTAGTAAAAGTCAATCTATTATTTATTATTTATAACTATTTTTTTACTAAAATAAATTCTAATGGGTTATTTTATAAAATTTTATATCAAATAAGTTCGATTGTTCTTTAGTAAATACATTATATTTTTATTATCTTTTAGTAAAAAAAGAACTCCCGTTTGGAAGTTCCTCTATATTATAATTCTTCACCATTAGAAGCAATAACTTTCTTATACCAATCATAAGAATCTTTTTTACTTCTTTCTAATGTTCCATTACCTTCATTATCTCTATCTACATAGATAAATCCGTAACGTTTTTTCATTTCACCTGTTGTAAATGAAACACAGTCAATACATCCCCATGGAGTATATCCCATTAAATCAACACCATCTTCTTCAACAGCTTTTTTCATTTCTTCGATATGAGCTCTTAAGTAATCAATACGATATGGATCATGGCATGAACCATCTTCTTCTTTAACATCAATTGCTCCAAAACCATTTTCTACAATAAATAATGGTTTTTCATATCTTTCATAGAACATATTTAATGCATATCTTAATCCTTCTGGATCAATAGCCCATCCCCAATCTGATTCTTTAATATATGGGTTTTTAACTGAATGTTCACTTGAACCATCTGTTGATTTTGAAACATCTTTTGTGACTGTTGAATCTACAACATTTGTCATATAATAACTAAAGCCAATATAATCAACAGTACCTTCGGCTAATGCTTTTTTATCTTCTTCAGTGATATCAATATTGAATCCTTTTCTTTCAAACATTTTTAAAGCATAAGCAGGATAATGTCCACGGCATTGTACATCGCAGAAGAAGAAACGATTATGCATTTGTTGTTGTGCTAATACTTGATCAGCTGGACGACAACTAAATGGATAAATTGGAACCATAGAAATCATATTTCCAATTTTGAAATCAGGATTGATTTCTTTACCAATTTTTACCGCTTTAGCTGAAGCCACTAATGTATGATGTCCACAGATATACATTGCTTCTTCTGGACTATCATAGTCTCCAAAATGAGCTCCACTGTTTGTCCAACCATAAATGTCGTTAATAAAGTTCATTTGGTTATTGATTTCATTGAAAGTCATCCAATATTTAACTTTGTTTTTATATCTTTTGAAACATACTTCTGCAAATTTAACAAAGAAATCAATTGTTTTACGGTTCATAAATCCACCGTATTCTTTAGCTAAATGATAAGGCATTTCAAAGTGTGATAATGTAATAACAGGTTCAATACCATATTTTAATAATTCATCAAAAACATCATCATAGAATTGTAATCCTTCTTCATTAGGTTCATCTTCATCACCTAATGGGAAAATTCTTGTCCATGCAATTGATGTTCTAAAACATTTAAATCCCATATCCGCAAACATAGCGATATCTTCTTTATAATGTCCATAAAAATCAATTCCTACATGGTTAGGATAATATTTACCTTCTACTACACCATCAGTGATTTCTCTAGGTACACCATGTGCTCCTGCTGTCATAACATCCGCTACAGAATATCCTTTAGAAGTATTTAATACTCCTCCTTCAAATTGATGAGCAGCTAACGCTCCACCCCATAAAAAGTCTTTTTGTAAAGCCATATACTACCTCCGTCTTCTTTTTTATCATTATACCATAAGGTTATAAATCTATAAAATATTCTCTTATCATTTAAACCAACATTTACAAAAATCAGCTTATAAAAGTAATCATTGTAAATAATATTTACAAAAAAAGCCAGAGAATATTCTCTAACTTTTAGCCCTCGAGAATATCCCAAGGTTTTCTATCAATGATTGTGAGTATATTTTGATATCCTATAAATTAGAATACCCCATTAAATCTTCATCAACTGCACGTGCCACTTCACGTCCTTCTCTAATTGCCCAAACAACTAAAGATTGACCTCTACGCATATCACCAGCAACATACAATTGTTTTTGATTTGTTTGGTAATTTTCATCTGCCACATTTCCTCTTGGTGTAAGTTTTACATCAAAAGCTTTAGCAACATAATCTTCGCAGCCTACAAATCCTGCAGCAATTAAAACAATATCTGCATCTAATGTTTTTTCGCTTCCTTTAACAGGAACCATTTGCATGCGACCTTCTACTTGTTTTGATTCAAGTGAGACAATAACGACTTGTTTTACATTTCCTTTATCATCTTTAATAAACTCTTTAACAGTTGTTTGATAAAGACGAGGATCATGTCCAAAGACAGCAATAGATTCATTTTGTCCATAATCTGTCTTTTTCACACGTGGCCATTCAGGCCATGGATTTGAATCCAAACGTTCATGAGGTGGTTCTGGCATCATTTCTAATTGAATAACTGCTTTACATCCTAAACGAATAGCTGAACCAACACAATCATTACCAGTATCTCCACCACCAATAACAAGTACATTTTTACCTTTTGTTTCAACAAAAGTTTGATCTTCTAATTGACTATTAAGTAATGATTTAGTAATTCCAGTTAAATAATCAACAGCAAAGTAAATACCTTTAGCATCTCTCCCTGGTGCTTTAATATCTCTAGCTTTTTTACTACCACAAGCAAGAATAACACGATCAAATTCTTTATATAATTGTTGAACTTGTTTTTTATTTTCAATACCGGCATTTGTTTTAAAAACAACACCTTCTTCTTCCATTAATCCAATACGACGATCAATAATATGTTTTTCAAGTTTCATGTTAGGAATACCATACATTAATAGCCCTCCTAAACGATCTTCTCTTTCAAAGACTGTTACTTGATAACCTCTTTTATTTAATTGATCGGCTGCTGCAAGTCCTGAAGGGCCTGACCCAATAATTGCTATTTTTTTATCAATACGATGTTTAGGTGGATGGGGTTGCATCCAATTGGAAGCATAAGCTGTTTCAATAATTGCATTTTCATTTTCTCTTACGGTAACGGGATTTCCATTTAATCCACAAGTACATGCTGCTTCACATAAAGCAGGACATACTCTTGATGTGAATTCTGGAAAATTATTTGTTTTTAAAAGTCTTTTTAAAGCGGCTTTATAATTTTTATGGAAAATTAAATCATTCCATTCAGGTATCAAGTTGTTTAGTGGACAACCTGATACCATTCCTTGAATCATTTTTCCATTTTGACAGAAAGGAACTCCACAATCCATGCAGCGAGCTCCTTGGCATGATTGTTCATCACGAGATAATGGTTTATGAAATTCATTAAAGTTCTTAATACGTTTTAATGGTTCAACTTCTGTTGATACTTGTCTTTCTATTTCTAAAAATCCTGTTGGCTTTCCCATAATCTACATTCCTTTCTTAAAAGCATTGAATGCTTCTACTTTTGCTTGTTCATTTGTAAGTCCTTGTTGTTCAAATGAACTAATAAGTGACATCATACGTTTATAATCATGAGGAACAACTTTTTTGAAGTGTGCAACTTCATTTCCAAAGTCATCTAAAATCTTTTTCGCAACATTTGAATTTGTATATTGATAATGTTTTTGAATCATTTCTTTTAATTGATCTTCATCATAACGTGATTTCACATTTTTATATTCTACAAGTTCTTTATTGACATGTTCATAGAATGTATTATCTGGATCATAGACATAAGCAATACCTCCAGACATACCAGCAGCAAAGTTACGCCCTGTTTTTCCTAAAACAACAACCATACCACCTGTCATATATTCAAGACCATGATCTCCAATACCTTCAACAACGGCATGTGCTCCTGAGTTACGTACGGCAAATCTTTCACCAGCAACTCCATTGATATAAACTTCACCAGATGTTGCTCCATATAAAGCAACGTTACCAATGATAATATTATCTTCTGGTTTAATTATTGAATCTTTTGGTGGTACCACAATTAATTTACCACCTGATAGGCCTTTTCCAAAGTAGTCATTACTATCTCCATAAAGATGTAATGTTAAACCTTGAGGAATGAAAGCACCAAATGATTGACCACCTGCTCCATAGCAGTTAACTTTGAAAGTATCTTCTTCTAATGATGTTCCATATTTCTTCGTAATTTCTGATCCAAAGAGTGTTCCAAATGAACGATCGATATTTGTAACATGGACATCAATTTCTTTACCTTGATGTTTATCTAAAGCTTCTTTAAATTGTTTATAAAGAACTGTTGTATCTTTGACTTCATTTAATTTGAAATCATATTCATTATTTTTTTCATGACGACTATGTTTATTAGATGTAAATGGATTATTTAAGATTTTTGATAAATCAATATTTTCAACATCATCCTTAGGTTCTAATAAATCACTACGACCAACCATTTCATCAACTGTTTTGAATCCAAGCTGAGCCATATATTCTCTTAATTCTTGAGCAATGAAACGCATAAAGTTTTCAACATATTCAGGTTTGCCTTTAAAACGTTTTCTTAAAATAGGATTTTGTGTAGCAACCCCTACTGGACATGTATCTAAGTTACATACTCTCATCATAACGCAGCCCATTGTTACAAGTGGTGCTGTCGCAAAACCAAATTCTTCTGCTCCAAGTAAAGTAGCAATTGCGAGATCTCTACCTGTCATGAGTTTACCATCTGTTTCAATAACAACACGACTTCTTAAATCATTCATGATCAATGTTTGATGAGCTTCTGCTAAACCTAATTCCCATGGAAGACCTGCATTATAAACTGAGTTTTTAGGAGCAGCCCCTGTCCCTCCATCATATCCTGAAATAAGGATAACACCAGCACCTGCTTTAGCAACACCGGCAGCAACTGTTCCAACACCAGCTTCTGATACAAGTTTAACTGAAATACGTGCTTCTTTATTAGCGTTCTTTAAGTCATAAATCAATTGTGCTAGGTCTTCAATTGAATAAATATCATGATGTGGTGGTGGTGAAATTAAGCTAACCCCTGGTGTAGAGTGTCTTGTTTTGGCAACCCATGGATAAACTTTACCACCTGGTAAGTGTCCACCTTCTCCTGGTTTTGCTCCTTGTGCCATTTTAATTTGAATTTCATTGGCACTACATAAGTATTCACTTGTTACTCCAAAACGTCCTGAGGCAACTTGTTTAATAGCTGAACATTTACTATCACCATTAGGAAGTGTTTCAAATCTTTCTGGATCTTCTCCACCTTCACCACTGTTTGACTTACCATGTAATCTATTCATTGCAATCGCCATTGTTTCATGTGCTTCTTTTGAAATTGATCCATAAGACATCGCACCTGTTTTAAATCTTCTAACAATTGATTCCACAGGTTCAACTTCTTCAATTGGAATTGATTTTGTCTTTTTAAATTGCATTAAACCTCTTAAGTTTAAATGTGCTCCTTCTTCATCAATCATTTTTGAATATTCTTTAAATAATTGATAATCACCTAAACGTGTTGCTTGTTGTAATTTATGAATCGTTGCTGGATTATATAAATGTTCTTCTTTTCCTGATCTTTCTTTATGATCGCCGGCACTGTTTAATGAGATGTCTACATCTAATCCAAGTGGATCATATACTTGATCATGTCTATATTCGACATCTTTTTCAATATCTTTAATTGTTTTTCCTTCAATACGACTTACTGTTTTAGAAAAATATTTATTCACTAAATCACTTGATAAACCGATTGCTTCAAAGTTTTGTGATCCACGATAAGATTGAATTGTACTAATTCCCATTTTAGAAGCAATTTTAACAATACCATGTAAAATACCACTATTATAATCATCAACGGCTGCATAATAATCTTTATCTAATAAACCTTGATCAATTAAATCAAAGATTGTATCTTGTGCTAAATAACCATTGATAGCTGAAACACCATATCCAAGCAATGTCGCATAATGATGTACTTCTCTTGGTTCAGCTGATTCAAGAATTAAAGCTAAACTGTTACGTTTTTTAGTTCTTACTAAATAAGAGTTAACAGCTCCAACAGCTAATAACGAAGGAATTGGTAAATGGTTATCATCTACTGCCCTATCTGATAAAATAACAATATTACATCCTTCATGATAACGTTTATCTACTTCTACAAAAACACGATCAATTGCTTTTTCTAATGAAGTATTTTTAATATATGTAATATTAACTTCACCTACTTTAAAGCCTTCTTTTTTCAAGTTTTTGATTTTTAAAATATCTGTATTACTTAAAATAGGGTGATTGATTTTTAATAAATGACAGTTTTCTGGTTTATCTTCCAACATATTTCCATCTCGACCAATACAAATACTTGTTGAAGTAATGATTTCTTCACGAATAGCATCGATTGGTGGATTGGTTACTTGTGCAAACAATTGTTTAAAGTAATTAAATAATGGTGGATGTTTTGTTGATAAAGCTGCAATTGGTGTATCATTTCCCATTGCTACAATATTTTCATTACCAGTTAAAGCTAAATTTTTAATATAGTTTGTATCTTCATAACTATAACCATGAATTTTTTGTAATTTAGTTAATTCTTTTCCTTCGTATCTTTCTACTCTAATACTAGGAATTCTCATATCTTTTAAATTAATTAAATTGCTTTCCAACCATTCTCCATAAGGTTGTTTTGTTGCATACGTTTCCTTTAAAACATCATCTTCAATAAGTTCACCTTTAACAGTATCAACTAATAACATTTTTCCAGGTCTTAGTCTTTCTTTTAAAATAATATCTTTAGCTGGAATATCTAATGATCCTACTTCTGAAGATAATACTAAATAATGATCTTTTGTAATGTAATAACGTGATGGTCTTAAACCATTTCTATCTAAGATAGCCCCCATGATGTCTCCATCACTAAATAAGATAGATGCTGGTCCATCCCAAGGTTCCATAAGTGTAGCATTATATTCATAGAAATCTTTTTTTGCTTGTGACATGCTTTTATCATTTTCATAAGGTTCTGGAATACACATCATGACAGCTCTTGGAAGTTCCATACCTGACATTACTAAAAATTCCAATGTATTATCTAACATAGCTGAATCGGAACCATTGACATCAACAACTGGATATATTTTTGAAGTATCCACAACATCTGTTTGCATGTTTTCTTCTCGACAGAACATGTTATTCGCATTTCCTTTAATTGTATTGATTTCACCATTGTGAACAATAAATCTATTAGGATGGGCTCTTTTCCATGATGGCATTGTATTTGTTGAGAAACGTGAATGAACTAAAGCAATGGCACTTTTATAACTTTTATCTTGTAAATCTTTAAAGAATAATCGAAGTTGTTGTACTAAGAACATTCCTTTATAAACAATTGTACGACTTGAAAGTGAACATACATAAGTATCTTCAAATTGACTTTGTTCAAAAATTCTTCTCACTTGATATAATTTTCTATCAAAATCTAAACCACAATTTACGCCATGAGGTTTTTTAATAAATACTTGGACAATATATGGCATGGCATCTAATGCTTTTTTCCCTAAAACACTAGGTACAGTTGGTACAGCACGCCAACCTAAAAATTCTAATCCTTCTTTTTTAACAACTGTTTCAAACATTTTTTTGACACGTAAACGTACTTTTTCATCTTGAGGCATAAAGAACATTCCAACTCCATAATGTCCTTTTTGAGGTAATGTAAAATCTTTAATAATCTTTTGAAAATATTCATCTGGTATTTGTGTTAAGATTCCTACACCATCTCCAGTTTCCCCTGCTGCATCCTTTCCAGCACGATGTTCTAATTGTTCAACGATTTTTAAAGCATCATCTACTGTTTTATAAGTTTTTAATCCTTTGATATTAACAACGGCCCCTATTCCGCAGTTATCATGTTCAAATGACTGATCATATAAACCTACATTTTCTTTGTTCATAAAGGTTCCTCCTTTTTTTGTACAGTTAGAATAGCACATTTAGTAATATGTGTAAAGATTAGCACTTTTTTTATGATTTTCCTAAAAAACAGTTATATTGTATACATTTTTTAATGTTTTATCAATGATTTGATAATCTTTTTTTAGCAAATTAATAAATTTATTTCAAAAGTGAGAAAAATTTTTTTTATTTTTTTTTAATTTATTGGCATTAAATGATAAAAAGAGTAGAATAAATGTAGTATTAATATATGGAAAGAGGAGAAAAATATGGAAGATATGTTTATTGTCGAAACTTCTGCTAGACATATTCACTTAAGTGATAAAGATTTAGCAACTTTATTTGGTGAAGGTCATCAATTAACAAATAAAAAAGATTTATCTCAACCTGGTCAATTCGCTTGTGTTGAAAGAGTAAAAGTAATTGGACCTAAAGGAGAATTAAATATGTCTGTTTTAGGACCTACAAGAAAAGAAACTCAAGTAGAAATTTCTTTAACTGACGCTAGAAGCATTGGTGTTCAAGCATTAATTAGAGAATCAGGAGATATCGAAGGAACTGCTGGATGTAAATTAGTTGGTCCTGCAGGAGAAGTTGAAATTCCTTGTGGCGTGATTGCTGCAAAAAGACATATTCACTTAACACCTGAAGATGCTGAAAAATTTGGAGTAAAAGATAAAGAAATCGTTAAAGTTGAAATTAATACAGATGGACGTTCTTTGATCTTTGGTGATGTTGTTTGTCGTGTAAGCGCTTCATATGCAACAGCTATGCATATTGATACTGATGAAAGTAATGCAGCAGCTTGTGGTAGAGAAGTTTACGGTAAAATCGTTAAATAAGAAAAAGAATGGTTTTAGATATAATTTCTAAAATCATTCTTTTTTTATACCTATAATATCTTACTTCGACAAATTATGATATAATCTTCGTGGGTGATGACATGAAAATATTAGATACTCTTGGAAAGTCAAAAAAGGCTATTGGTGGTGTTATAGCAATTATAGTTTTAGTTATTGCAATCTTTTTTGCAGGTGTTCATTATGCAAGTGGTAGTAACAATGATAAAATTACTTCAACAACCATTAAAAATCAATTAACTGAAATTAATGAGCTTGCACTTTATTCATATGATTATAGCAAAGTAGGAAAATTTTCTAATAAATTATCTTTTAATGGTTGGAAAATTCCTTTAACACAAAAAACTTTTATTATTACATATGATGGATCTATTAAAGCAGGGATTGATTTAAAACAGGCTAAAATAAGTATCGATAATGAGCAATTAAATATTACTTTACCTGCAGCAAAAATTTTAAGTCATGAAATTGATGAAAAATCTATTGAAGTATATGATGAATCATCAAATATTTTTAATCAGATAAGTATTAACGATTACAAATCTTTTGCGACTAAAGAAAAGAAAAAAAATGAAAAAGAAGCTATTTCTAATGGTATTTTAGAAAAGTCTAAAACAAAAGCTGAACAAACCTTAACCACATATCTACAGGCTATTCCAGAAATTAAAGATCATTATAAATTAAATATTACAATTGAAGATGCAAAAACCGATGAGTAACAAACTCGGTATATTAAATTATCCGGTGCTTAGAGGTTCACTCTAAATTATTAGGCGGAGTACCCTCTAAATTCTCGCGGGGAT
>ENA-OQHZ01000379-OQHZ01000379.1-human-gut-metagenome-genome-assembly--contig:-NODE-379-length-31286-cov-4.486430_pt1 | contig 31286 bp, 18 predicted proteins | sample MGYA00242642_ERZ504734 | MGnify/ENA primary metagenome ERZ504734 (study PRJEB26092, sample SAMD00036210) | human gut metagenome | host: Homo sapiens | study: EMG produced TPA metagenomics assembly of...
TATCTGCATCATACTTCAGCACTTACTAATGATGCAAACAAAGTAGCTTACATGTCAGGTTTGTCACTAGAGAGGCATTTGTTACTCCTCAGTGAACTATACGCTGAGTAACTGACCACACGCATCCATGTAATTAAAAAAACAAACGTATTTCCTACACTGACACAATATCACATCTGACAAAAAGATTTCATTTTGATAAAAATTCAAACAGGTCATATCGATTTGAAATTGAAAGATATTATTAGTATTGAACTTGTCGAAAAGATACTCTATGAATCAAATTAAGTTTCAGCGTGACCACCCTCAAGTGGATACAGTAAGAGCTACCAAGATTTTGGATGTAACTTCTACTGCTACTCCAATATGAACATTCCATTGACTTTCCTACCGCTGATATCCTCAAAACAATAGTAACATCTCGTAAGAATTACTTTGTCCTAAAAAAGAAAAATCTAGGGATAACCAATATCACTTACTTATATTTGAGGTAAATACCTTATATGAAAATCAGCTTATTTGCCGCTATACCTATAAGCAAACAACAAACATACATAATGACTAATTTTAGTCTCACTCATACTAACATGCGTGCCAAACAACACACGGTGGTCTATTGGTTATTTTTATCTTTAAAATTGAAACAACCAAGCAACTAAAGGAATTGCTCGGCTGGTTTAATTATCTATCTAACGGTTCTCTCTAATCATTTCTCGATACCAACGATAAGAAGCTTTTGGTATTCGTTTCAAGGTTCCTTGTCCTTGATCATCCATATCTACATATATCAAACCGTATCGTTTCGACATTTGTCCTCCTGTTGCACTAATGATATCAATCCCAGACCACATCGTATAACCTAATATAGGAATACCATCCTCATCTTTTGCCTTTAATAGGGCAGTAATATGATCTGATAAATAGTTAATACGATAGGTATCATCAATCTCATTATGTTCATCCAAAGAATCAATCGCACCCAAACCATTTTCTACAACGAACAAAGGTTTTTGATAACGATCATATAATTCATTCAATGTGATTCTAAAACCCAACGGATCGATTGGCCATCCCCACTGACTCGTCTCCAAAAAAGGATTTGAAACAGATGCGAATAAATTCCCCGAATTCGTTGCTAAAGAAGCATCAGCTGATACGCAACGACTATTGTAATAAGATAAACTGATATAATCTACCGTGTATTCTTTTAGTAATAGTAAATCCTCCTCAGGAATCAACAAATTGATGTCATTCCTTTTGAAAAACTTTTGTGCATAAGTAGGATACTCTCCCCTGACTTGAACATCTGTAAAGAAATAGTTTTCCCTATCTTTTTCCAAAGCTAACCAAACATCTTCTGGATTTGCTGAATAGGAATAAACCTTTCCAGCTGCTAGCATACAACCAATGTTATTCTCTTTTGAAATTTCATGAGATAACTTAGTCGCTTTAGCTGAGGCAATTAACTGATGGTGTGCTGCTTGATAAATGTACTCCAGAGGGTAAGATTTATCTGATACATACAAACCTGCGGCTAAGAATGGTAAATGTAAAATCATATTGATTTCATTAAAGGTTATCCAATACTTGATGCGTCCTTTAAAATGCTGGAATAAGACTTCACAGTAATTCAAATAATAATCAACAACCTGCCTATCTCCCCATCCGCCAAATTCTTCTACCAGATAAAGAGGTAAGTCGAAATGACAAATAGTTACTATCGGCTCAATACTATTGTCTAAAAGCTTATTAATAATCTTATCATAGAAAGCTAAACCACTAGGATTCGGTTTATCTTCATTACCTTTTGGAAAAATACGTGACCATGAAAAGGATAACCGATAAGCATTTATTCCTAATTCTATTAATAAATCAATGTCTGTATCGTAGTTCTCTGCCATATTGATTGCTTGCCTTCCAGGAAAATAGGTATCATTCTGAAGGGTGTTATGACAGATTTCACCTTTCATGACACCAAAACGCTGCTCTCCAAATGGAATAACATCAACTAATGCCTTACCTCGTTGTTCTATACCACCTTCACATTGATTGGCAGCTGTTGCTACTCCCCATAAAAATTCATTGTCCATACTATCTACTTTCTAACAGAGATCATCTTTTGACCAAATGCGATATCCTGTTGATTCTCAATCGTCATATCAGAAAACTCTTCCCAATTTGTAACTAGCACTGGTGTTACCAGCGAGTAGCCTTCCGATTGAATAAGTTTCTGATCAAATTCTATTAATACTTGACCTTTTTGAACGTGTTCACCAGCAGTCACTTTAGTTGAAAAGCCTCTACCATTTAACTGCACAGTATCCATTCCAATATGAATCAAAATTTCAATTCCACTATCGCTCTTTAATCCTATGGCATGGCCAGTTGGAAATAATGCTATAATCTCACCATCAACAGGAGATTTTAAAGTTCCTTGACTTGGAATGATTGCTAAACCTTTTCCCAGCATTCCAGAAGCAAAAGTTTGGTCTTCAATACTTTCTAGTGGAACAACTTCTCCCTCTAAAGGGCTTAAAAGAATAGTATCTTTTTCTTCTGACTCATTCTGCACTAATTCATCTTCTTTATAGAACATTAAAGTTAAGATCAACCCGACAACCATCGAGATAAGAATCCCTACAAAAGCAACAATAATATTCCCCATGCTTCCATCTGGATTCATCATATTAGGCAATTCGAAAATTCCCATACCACCCATGATAAATTTTCTAAAATTGAAATGTCCATAGAAAGCACCACCAATTCCTCCTGCGATACAGCTGATAATAAATGGTTTTTTTAATGGTAACAACATCCCGTAAATAGCTGGTTCCGTAATACCAAAAATTCCTGATATAAAGTTAGGAATAGCCATCTCTTTTAATTTCTGATTTTTAGTCTTGCAATAAATGCCCAACACTACCGCCGATGTTGCAAAGGTACAAGCAAAGAATGGCATCATGACATTATCATAACCCAATGTCATCACGTTATTAATATACACTGGAATAAAGCCCCAATGAAGACCAAAAATGATTAGAATTTGCCAAGTTGCCCCTACTAACGCACCTGCTAAAAGTGGACTGATGTCACGCACAGCAAGGGTAAATTGAGAAATTAAGGTTGAACCAAATGTTGCCAGAGGACCCAATACCAATAAAGTCACTGGAATAACGGTTAACATCGTCAACATTGGCACAAAGAAGAATTTCACCAAGTCTGGAATGAGACGATTATATACCCATTCACATTTTGAAGCAAACCAAACTGCTAGAATAACAGGAATAACTGTTCCTGTATAATCAATCGCAATTACTGGGATGCCAAGAAAATTGATATAGACTGGTGATGCTAGAACGCTACCTTCAAATAGAGTAAACAAAGCTTCTGAATTTGCGGATAAACTACTTGCTTGAATCGCTGGATAACAGAGAGCCGCTCCAATTGCTAAACCAAGCATTGGTTTCAACTTAAATTTTTTCGCCGCCGTATATCCTAGAAACAGAGGCATAAAGGTAAACATAGCATCTCCAACAGCATTTAAAATCTGATAGACACCACTAGTATTTTCATATAAACCTAAGGTAACAAACAAGGTATTGAAACCTTTAACCATTCCACAAGCAGCCATAATGCCTAGAACTGGCTGAAAAATTCCAGAAATCGTATCGATCATTCTGTCGAATAATTTTACATTTACTGGCTGACCACTTACTTTAGAATCTGTAATATTCAGCAAAGGCAGAACTTCTTCATAGACATCTGCAACATGGTTACCGATAACAACTTGATACTGTCCTCCACTTTTCATGACAGTTACAACGCCATCTAGTGCCTTTAGATAAGCATCATCTGCTTTTGATTCATCAACTAAATTAAAGCGTAGGCGTGTGATACAGTGGACAAGTCCTGTGACATTATCTTTTCCACCGATATGCTCAACAATATCTTGTGCTAAGGCTTGATATTTTTTCATATTTTCCTCCCTAATGTCTTTTTTGACAGAGCTAGTATAACAACTTCAGATAACGCTTACAATTTTATTTCAATATTTTGGACAAATGGTCCAGTAATCATAAAAAAAAACCTTTGTTTTCTGTAACAAAGGTTCAATGTGTTTTATTTTGGTCGATTAGATAGGTTTACTTTGACTTGTTTATCATATGTTTTGGCTAGATACATTGAAAATAGAAGATCGATAATATACGTCAAGCTGATATTACTACTGACAACATCCAAACCAATCAAGCTTTCTCGATTAGGCAATTCTATAATCTCATGACAGTAAGGTTTTAATTGTTCATAATAAGGACCAACTAATCCAACAATGGGACAAAACCCTTCCTGTTTTAAATAACGTGCCATCTGAAGAATGGACTCGTTTTTTCCAGTAAAGCTGATAAGGAAAAATACTGTTTTCTTACCTTCATTGAGTGCAAGAAAATGCTTATTAAGAGATTCCATAGCGGTTGCTTGTAGCCCTAAATTTGAAAACTTAAATGCAGCAGCTTGTGCTGAGATATACGAAATACCAGTCCCTAAAAAAATTATCTGATCCGATTTTTCAATAAAATTTATAAGTTTTGGAAGTTGTTGCTTTCTTAAAGTAAATCTAGTATTGGTTAAAGCTTTATCATAAATCTGCGGAAGAATATCTAGGAGATCCTCAAAATTTGTATGGGAAGAAATTGGCTCCTTTGACAATAATGCATCAAGTCGTTGCTTTTCATGCCATTCTGCTAACAATTGTAATTTGAACTCTTGGAACCCAGAAAAGCCTAGTTTTTGACACAGACGAACAACCGTTGCCTTACTAGTAAATGATTTTCCTGCCAATCCTTGAGCAGAAAAGGAGGGAATCATTTTCATGTTCTCCAAAATAAAGGACGCAACCACTTGCTCTTGAGGAGTCAAATCAGACTGCTCTTGTAATTTATCAACTAACATATTATTCTCTTTTCTTATTAACTGCTCTATGATGATTATAGCATATAAAAACAAAAATATGTTCAGACTTACTAACTCTGCTCCTCAAATCATTTACGGAAACTGAAAACTCTTCATTTCCTGACATTCGACCTGTCTTTATATTTACAATTTCAAATTCGAATTTTTTGTAAAATGTAAGCTCAAGAATACTTCCTGCTAAAACTTCAATTGAAATAGTATTATTCATCTGCTTGAAAGCACCATCAACTAACCTTGTCCCAATCCCTTGTCGAATAAATTTCCTATCTACATATAGCCATGCTAATTATCTACTGTAAATACAGTAAAACCAACTATTATCCCTGCAATTTCTGCCACAAGAATCTAATAGTCAAGCAATCCCTCTCTATCGGAATCGATATTAAGCGGAATAAAAGTACCTGATAAATTAACTAAATCTAATACTTCTTGACGTGCAGAAGCATAAATTTGGTAAAGCCTTTCAAAAACTTCTTAAATGTACAGTCTACTATTAATGTCTTTTGACATTCCTCATTCTCCATTACAAATTAGTCCATGTCATAGACAATTCTAATTCCTGAGTATTATCATCTATATTCTCAGAAATAATTAAAAATCCTTCTCTCAAGTAAAATGAAATTGCTTTTTGCTTCTTTTTATAAACATTTAACTGGAGCGTTAGATGGATTGCTTTTACAAAATTAAGCAACTTCCTACCAAAACCTAAACTTTGGTGGGGGTTTGGTGGGGAATAAAATCGTTCCTCTGATTTTTAATCGTTCTAATAATTTATAAAGAAAAAGACGATAGTTTTTTCTTTTATCGCCTTTGGTAACCATTTTTATGAAATTTTTTAAAGTTAAAAAATATAATTTATAATACTATTTTCTTCCATTTTCTGATTTTAGTTCGGAAAGTTCCAAAAGGTGCAACAGTATTTACATGAATAAACTTATACACTTCCCAAGTCGCTGTTTTAGTCGCTTCATCGGCCCACTTTCTCATATGCGGTTCAAATAATTCCTCCTCACTCAACGAATCAATCATTGCATAGATAGAATTAATATTTTCATTTAATTTTGCTTTCAACTCTTGCAGAGATAAATGAGCGTAAGTATCCGTGAACCACTGATATAACTCACCAAGTTGATTCCATTTAAATTCATCCGATGGTGTTTTTACTTGGCGCCCCTTTCTTTCATCTTCTTCCCATTTAAGAACCAAACTTGTCCATCCAACCTGATACGAAAGGTTTTCGGCTGGAGTTCTATCAACTTCAGTAATTCTTTTATCTTTCAGGCTTTCTGGGATATTATCAAATTCCAAAATATATTTCTCAAATGCTTTACTTATTTCTTTTTTTAGCTCTTCTTTATTTTCATATGTTCTCAAAAAAACACCTCCATCCTGATTTATCAGTACCCTAAATTAAACAGATCTTATTTTCTCCTTTACCTCTTCAAAAAATATTATATTTCTATACCTTTTACGAATAAAGCTTTTAAAAGACAGTGACTATTCTCGGCAATATTCTGATTGTAAACAAGATTATATTTATTAACATCCACGAACTCTCTTCTTTTCTACTATTATATTACTTTTCTCTAAATTTTACAATAAGGATATTATTTTACTGATTTAAAAATACTAACTTTAAAATATGTAGTATCAATATATAGAACTCAAACTTCAACGACCATCTAGGTAATAATGTAAGGGATATGTTCATTTCCACAAACTCCTCTTCTGTGGAAACAAGTCCATACTCTCAGGGTTTGTGGAAATAGATTGATAACCTATCACGCTATCACATCAAGACACTCTACTTGGATTCTTACTCTGATACTTCTTCTCCATACGACAAAAAGCCTTGCAACCAAGGCTTTTCATTATCCCTTTCATTCAAAGGTTTCTAGAATTTTACAAGTAGAGCTACGCACTCAACGGTTCGCTGTTACCGTCTCATTTCGTCGTTAACTCCTCATTCTACGACAATTATCGCATGGGCAGTATCACTGCTTCTACTTCGCTGTTCCACCAACTCGTACAAGCAGTGATATTGCCTCAACGTGTGTTGTCTATTCCTTGAGAATACAATTTTTTGTCCTCGTCACAGTTTTGAGGACACAATTCATCTGATTCTAGTTTAGCATTTTTACGTTTACTTTTGAATTGTTTGCCATCCTTATTTTGTGTTTCTCCTGTTTTGAAAATAATAGTTAACATTGCAGGATCAATTTCACCATCGCTATTAACACCACCTACAATAATTTTCTCAACGATGCTCTCAAAAACTGTACGATCAAACTCAGTGAGCATTTTCTGTGAAGACAGTAATTGTTTAAACTCAGTTAGTCTTTTCTTAACATCAATTTCTGACTTCAATGTTGTTTCAACATTTACTTTTTCTTCTGCAAGATATTCTTTTTCTAAGGAGAGCTCATTATATTTTTCATTATAAATTGAATCACTTATTTTCCCTTCTAGTTTTAAATTTACAAGATTCTCCTCTTTTTTTAGTAAAGTACGAAGCTTATTAGTTATTTTTTTCAGTTCCTTGTTGAGGCTATTGTCATTTAATTCAGATTCAATCGTTTCAAGTAAATCTGACACTATATTTTCATTTGAATGATAGAGTTGTCTATATGCTTCCATGAAAGCTCCCTCAATAGCCAGTTCCTCTAATCCTTTACTATGTTTACAGTATTTTTTCCCTTTTTTTATCGAAGTAACACAATGCCACACAACTTTTCGATAATCTGAACGACAGTGCCAACTTCTCCTAGACAATAATGAACCACAAAAACCACATTCTAACATACTACTAAAAGCATACATTTTTGAATAGCGTTCACGTTTTCCATTTACATTCGCAACTGTCTTTTTATTTCCTGCCCTACGCAACCTAATCTCCTGAGCTTTCTCAAAGTCTTCTTTAGATATTATAGGTTCATGATTATCTTTGATGTAGTACTTATCTTCTTCACCAAAATTACTTAAACGTCTCTTGCTTATTGGATCCACTGTAAAAGTTTTGCCCATTAGAATATCGCCTTTATATTTTTCATTCTTTATGATTCCTAAGACTGTTGTATCATTCCAATGATCTAATCCTCTCGGCGATTTGTAACCTAGTTCATCAAGTTCCCTTGCTATGACTTTCCCTCCAATACCTTCTAAGTACCTTTCAAAGATATAACGAACTATTTTGGCTTCTTTTTTATTGATTGAAAGTTGCTTGGTTTCTACATCATAGTCATACCCCAAGCATCCTTGAAACCCTATCAGTTCACCACGTTGCATCTTCATTTTTAATCCCTTTTTCACATGTGCAGATGTATTTTCTACTTCTTGCTGTGCAACAGAGCTAAGAATGGTTAGAAGTAATTCTCCATCCATAGTAAGGGTATCAATGTTCTCTTCCTCAAAATATACTCCAATCTGCATATCCTTTAACATTCTGACATACTTCAAAGTATCTAAGGTGTTTCTTGCAAATCTAGCAATTGCTTTTGTTACAATATAATCAATTTCTCCATTTACACAATCATTGATTAAGCGTTGAAAATCTTGTCTCTTTCCTACTTGAGTTCCTGAAATCCCCTCATCTGCATAGATATCAGCGAGTTCCCAATCTGAACGCTGAGAAATGTAATCTTTATAATGTTTCACCTGAGATTCATAACTGTTCTTCTGATCCTCACTATCAGAACTCACTCGGCAATAAGCAGCAACCCTTTTTAAATGTCTTTCAACATTGACACCTCTACGTCGAACTAAAGAATCAGCTTTTATTATTTCAACATTATTTGTTTTCATAACTGAAATTCCTCCTTTTGATTCTATATTACCGCGTTCAAATAAAAAGGTCAGCTATTTTGTGTACTTAATACGCAGTTTGTTTCTGATTTTTTCATACTCATTTTTAGATAGCATATTTCTTGAGTATAAAAAGTTAAGCATTGATAATTGCATACTATATATTACTACTGATTGTTCCAAAACTTTTCCTCCTGATAACGTGTTACTCTATAATTTCCTCAGTAGGTATGATTGGTTAAATCATTCATGGGCATTTCACCCGCTGTCCTTTTACGATGGCAGCCTGAACGTTCAGAAGTATCATTGTCCTTATTTGTGGTTATGGCAGATAGAGAACCACTCTATTTTATAGCTAATAATTTTCGCTCCTATCACGGCGTATCTCACTAAATTGCTCGACAAATAAGAAAGTCCCACCTCGGTTTATTCAATTGTCAATGAACAAATCAAGGAGAGACTATTTTATTTTATGTTTTATCCTATCTGGATAATCTGTTAACCCTAATAGGTAATCTGTACTAACGTTATAGAGTTTAGAAAGTTGCACTAGAACATCTGCCGTTAAGGCAACCTCTCCTCTCTCAATTTTTGCATAATTTGTATGAGAGAAGGAAAGTAAATTTGCAACAAACCTTTGAGTGAAATCATGATCCTCTCTCAAATCTCTTATACGTTGGTACATCTAGCTTTCTCCTAAGAAAAAGTATATGTCACTTTGAGAAAAAATCTCGAAATTTGTCATAATATGACAACATTATTTTATTACAAACTAAAGACTAATAAAATGATTCCGTAATCTATTTTAGATAACCAACCCAAAAATTTAAATGTAACAAAATAACAAGATTAAAGTTGCACTGATATTAGTTTAGTACGGCAAACCTAGTTAAAAAGAAATAAAAGATAAACTGAATATACTAAAACTATATAATTTTCCCATAATGCCAAAACCTTATCCAACAGATTTAACAGATAACCAATTAGAATGATGAGACACGCTTTTTTTACCTTTGTTACTATAGCAGTTCTCAGAAAGGAATTGATGAATATTAGCACCTATCTCACTAAGACAGATTTCCCACAATATGGAATCTGCTAGCAATTATCGCCTATTTTGCAGACTCGTATAATACCAAGATTAAAATATACTGTAGCTAAAATCATGGTAAAATATTATTCTATCCACGATTAGTTAAATATCAGTTTAAATATATCATTCATCTACTTTTTGTTTTTGCATATAATTTGCAATTAGGAAAAACAAAAGTGTATATCCTACAATGACTGTAATCGATTGAGTCAAATTAGTTGAGTTGCCATCAATATTTTTTCCTAAATTTGAAATATAATACTGAGGAAAAATATAATGTATCTTATCTTGTATAGAACCTTTTTTTACAGAGAATAATGCACCCGAAAGAAGCATAGTCAGAACAGATACCATTGTTCCTATTAATAGCGCCCCTTGATTTTTTTTAGTCCAGGTGGATAAAACCATTCCAAAGTTTGCTGAAAATACCTCAATTAGGAGGATATATAGTACTAAGTTCCACGATATATCAAGATCAAACAATGGGAATAAAATTAAGCTGCTTAATAAATTCGTAATAGATAAAATTAAAAAATTAAACATTACCTGCTGTAGAACATAAGAAAAGTTTGATACTCCGCTTAGATAGATTCGTTTATCTAGACCATTTCTATCATCAAAATAGAATCTATACAGTATTAATGATAGTATCATAGAACTCATAGCCATAACAGTAATAATAATTTTATAATGATTATGACCGCTAGAAGTAGGAGCAGTTAAAGATTTTCCTTTATTTAAATACTGACTTAATTTCTTACCTAAAGTTGAATTTCTTACTGTAGTTACTTTATATTTTCCATCCTCTTTATTAATATATGCATCGTACTTACCCATTATTAAATTAACATAATAATCCTCATCCCTTTCTACTTCTTTGACAGAAATGTTATTATTGCTCATCTCCAATAGTTCAATTGCATTTTTTGTTACACCGATTTTTACTTTTTGACTTTTCATTGTCACAACAAATGATGTTGCTGCAATAGTTACAAAAACTAGTAAAAAAGATATAAAAATATATGATTTTTCTTTCAAAAAACGTTGCAAGTTATTTCTTAAGATTATAAATTTCATTTTACTCTCCAAAATTTTCAGGCCGATATTTAAAGTGAATGATAATTAAAAATAGTACTGAACATAGTAACAAAATTCCTAATGTATTAAAATAAGAACTATAATTTTTATCGTAAATTATACAAAAAAATGTTGACATCACTTTTGAAATTGGAGATAAGGTAGACAAATTAGCAACTTTTTTCCCAAATATATACATCGGAAAGAATAAACCAGATAGAATTGCTAAAACATTAATAGCTAAATTTAAAATTTTTGTTGCAATATCTTCGCTTTTTAGTAACACACAGAAAGCACCTCCAAATGTGATAGAAAAGGTTACCAAAGCTAAATCAAGTAATAAACTATAGGCGATATTAGTTTTACCATAGTTTACAAGCCCTATACTATTAAAAATAAGCATATAAATTGCTAGGATAAAATACGAAATAGAAATAGAAACGATTAATTTGGATAAATAAATCTTGTAACGTGGGATCGGCGAGTATACAATCCTGTAATTTGCATACTTCACATTACTTCCAAATAATAATTCAGGTAATATAATTACAGTTGCCATTGATAAATAAATCATCATCGTAACACCATAATAGTCATATGATGTTAAAATATCGTCACTAAAAATCGAACCAAATACAAACCCTGTTACTAATATCAGGACAACCGGATAGATTAGTAGATACATCATGATTGGTTTATTCTTTAAAAGATTCATCGTATCTTGTTTCATTATTGTTAACATTACAGACCCCACTATTAATCTCTTAATTTTTTCCCAGTTAGTAGCAAGAAAACATCTTCTAAATTTTTCTTGACCATTGTAATACTAGTAATATTTAGATTGAACTTGATTAAAACCTCCAGTACAGCATTAATCGGCATGGACTCCTCACCCATACTAAAGATTATTTCAAATTCACCTTTTTGATTCACCTCTTCAACATTTGATAATTCACGAATTTCATCTAACACTGCTGGAGAGAACTGCCGATCTACTCTAACTTGATAATTAGAATTACTATAATGTTCTAAAATATCATCAATAGAATCATTCAAAAGTACTACTCCTCCATCCATGATAATGACACGGTCACAAATTTGTTGTACTTCTTCCATATAATGAGTTGTGTAAATGATAGTAGCTCCCTCATCCCTTAAATTCTTAATTGAATCTAGAATATGATTCCTAGATTGTGGATCAATACCCACAGTTGGTTCATCAAAAATAATCAATTTAGGGCTGTGTGCTATTGCACATGCAATATTCAGACGTCTTTTCATACCACCAGAAAAAGTTGACGGTTTATCATCTTTTCTGTCTTCAAGTCCTACTTTTTTTAATGCATTTTCAACTTTTTCACTGATTTCACTTTTTTTTACTCCATATAAAGAAGCAAAGAATTTGACATTCTGTGAGGCAGAGATATCTTCATAGATCGCTAATTCTTGAGGAACGATTCCGAGTTGTTTCTTTACATCCTTGATGGACAAATTTTCATTATTAAAATATATTATTTCACCTTCATCAGATTGCAATAAGGTAGATAAAATATTTATAGTCGTACTTTTTCCCGCCCCATTTGGTCCTAGGAAACCAAGAATCTCGCCTTTTGTAACATTAAAATTTAAATTATCTAATGCTTTTCTTCCATTCTTATACGTTTTTGATAGTTTTTTGACTTCTAAAAGATTTTCCATTATTTCTTCCCTCATTCTTTAATAATTCCTTTGAGTATCTCAAGGAAATATTTCTTTAAATACATTATTTCTGATTCATTGAATAGTTCATTTCGATATTCGATTACGGCTTGTAAGCATCCATCAATTTTCACAAATTCCCATTTAATATTAAACATACCTTGTTTTCTTATCAATTCAGTTTGAATTTCTAAACCATCCATTTTAAAATTATCAGAACTAATTGAATCTTGGTAAATAAAATAATTATTAAATAAATTATTTTCTCCCATTGCTTCTTCTATTTCATATGTCTGTATTTCCTGTTTTTCCATAGCAGACAAAATTCTAGATTGTGTTTTTAAAACTAATTCGCTATCATTTCTAACCTTAGATAAGTCCACATAAATAGGGAGAGAATTTCTAAAAAGACCAATTACATTATTAACATTACCAAAATCTCTGCCAGATACCGGTATCCCAACAACTTGTTTATCATTTTTCTCAATTGCACTAGTTGTTTTAAAATAAGCGGCTAACAATACCGAAAATAGACTAACGTTTTCTTTTGCAGAATATTTTTCTAATTTTTCTAGCAATGTTGAATCTATAGCAAGCCCGATTGAGCTTACTGTATTGCTTTTTATAGTAGCTGGTAAAACCTCTAAATTAATTGGTGCATCCTTTAATTCATTTACCCATTCTTGTAATTTCAACTGATGATTTATTTTTATCTGTTGGTTGTACCATTCTGAATAATCTGTATAATCAATAGTAGATTCTGGAACTTCTTGTTTGTTATATAGAGTTATTAATTGACTTAAAAATACTTTCATTGATTGAAAATCAAAAATTATATGGTGTGCATCAAATAACAAAATCGAATTATTAGAGCTACTTTGTAATAGCTTGATTCTAAAAAGGGGACCGTTTTTCAAATCAAACACCTTAATGAAATTCTCTTTTATTTTTTCCCACTCTTCAATTGGAGCATGCTCAACCTCAATATTTTCCTGCATAAATGGATTTATAACTTGGAAAATTTGTCCTGCTTCCTCTATAAATTTTGTTCTGAAAGCTTCGTTTTGCTCAATAATTTTATTAAATGCAACGTTCAATTTTTCAATATCTATCACACCTTTTAAATGTAAACAAATATTTACATTTAACCCTGTTTCCAAATGACTTTTTGACATTTTATACATTCTAATTTGCTGTGGTGTTGCAAGATATCTATTCTTTACTTTAGATTTTACTATCTCTTTAGTGTTCTCACTAAAATTATTATTTGATAAAAAATTAGATAAACTATCAATTGAATTGTTTCTTAATATATCTGCCACTGTTAATTTCAAATTGAAAATTTTATTCAATCGTCCTGCTATCTCTGCAGCCGTTAAAGAATCACCGCCTAGTTCATAAATATTTCCTGAAAGATCTTTTTGATTTCCAAAAATATCTGTGAATACTTCATTTAGTTGGTCTTTGATTGTTTTGTCTGAACTAGACTCAGTAGTATGATTTAAATAATCAGATATCCAACATGCCTCTTCCGCTAAATCCAGTTTTTCAACTTTGAAAGTAGAAAATTGTTTCTTGTTAAGTGGTCCCTTTTTTAAAACCATATGAGCATTTGTTCCCGAAAAACCAAAAGAACTAACACCAATATAGGTTTCTTTACCCACTATGTCTTTATTTAGGTCATTGATATATGCTTTAGAATTTGAGAAATTTATATTTTGATTTGGATACATAAATCCAATATTTTTAGGAATTTTCTCATTATATAGTGACATCGCAGCCTTAATGATACTAATCAGACCCGACAATTCAAATAAGTGGCCTATATTATTTTTTACAGATCCGATTCCAATACTATTATCCCTCATAAAATTAAATGCATGATTGATTCCAGATATTTCTATTGGATCACCTAATTTAGTGGCTGTTCCATGAGTTTCAATATATAATTCATCAGAATCTTCCACCTCTATATTTTTCCATGCATCCATAATAACATTAGTCTGTGCATTAGGATTTGGAACTGTTAAACCTGATGTTTTTCCATCATGATTAACTGCCATACCACAGATTGTTGCATATATCCTATCATTATCCTCCATCGCTTTGGATTTGCTTTTTATTATGATTGTCGCAACACCTTCCCCTGTATAGGTACCATTTGCCTTATCATCAAATGCAGAGGAATTTTCTGAGTTATCCAAAATACCAATATCATTCTCTTCTGAATCTATCGGACAAAAATTAAGTTTAACTCCACCAACTATTGCTGCTTCACATTTTTTATCTTTAATTGAATCAACGGCTAGTGAAACAGCAGATAAAGAAGAAGAGCATGAAGAATCAATTGTAATTGCTGGACCTTTAAGGTTCAACAGATATGAAATTCTGCCAGAAATCATAGCTGACATATTTCCTATGTTAGAAATTCCAATTTTCTTGTTATCCAGTGAAGCGATTAGACTACCATAATTAAAAAGATAATCTTGTCCAAATGAAATAAAAGTTCCCCATTTTCTATTGTCTACTGTCTCTTTTGTATATCCAGCGTCCAATATTGCTTTGTATGCAGATGTTAACATTAATCTTGAATTCGGATCCATCAACATAGCTTCAGATCTCGGAATATTGAAGAAGTTATAATCAAATAAATCAATATTTTGTAGATAATTTCCTTTCCTAAAACTCAAATCTGTGAAATTATAGATGTTCCCAAATTCATTAGCAATCTTAATCCTTTTAGGGGACAGACTGCTAGTGAATTTTTCCCCAGCTAGTAAAGAATTATAGAATTCCTCTTTGTTTTGATTATTTCCAATATTTAAATCTATACCAATAATTGCATATTCATCCTCACTAGGATCGTTAATAGTGGAAGAATTTTCAAGTTTTGAAGTCCCATTTTTAAAATCAGGAATAATACTTTTTTCTTCAATTTTTTTCGCTAATTCCCCAATTGTTTCTAAACTATAAAGATCAGCAATTTCTATTGAATTAGGAAATAATTTATTAATTTCTGAATACACTCTGGTAATAAATATTGAGTCTAATTCTAAATCTGCAATCTGTGTATTTGAATTAATATCTAAAAACCCCAATTTTTGTTCTAATAGTGAAATTAAAATATTTTCCGTACTATCTTCTGATAGAAATGTTTCTTCATTACTATCTACCCAGAAATTTTTAACATGGAATTGTCTAGGTTTAATTGTTTTCCTTTCTCGATTAGGAAAAGGGCTTAAAATAATATGAGTATTAGTGCCACTCAATCCAAAGGAGTTAATTAATATTTTATAATCATCTTCAACTATCTCTCTGGCTTTATCTACTATGTAAAATGGAGAATCTTCATAATCTATATTTCTATTAGGATAAGAAAAATTTATAGTCGGTGGTATTATTTTATTCTCAATTATTTTAATACATTTAATTAATGAAGATATGCCTGATGCATCTATTGTATGACCGATGTTTGTCTTTACCGAACCTATTCCACAAAATTGCTTCTTGTCGGTGTAATTTCTAAATGAATCAGTTAAAGCTTTTATTTCAATATCATCACCCAAATGTGTTGCGGTTCCATGTGCTTCTACGTATACTGTTTTTTCTGGATTAAATGAACTTTTCTCCCAAAGCGATAATTGAAGATCACTCTGGGCACGTCTATCTGGGGCAGTTATGCTTATTGAATCGCCATCTTGATTGGATAACACACCATCTATAACACAATAGATATAATTTTTATCCTCAATTGCATCATCTAATCTTTTTATTACTACTGCTCCAACAGCTTCTCCAACACCCGTTCCATCTGCCGCATCATCAAAAGTTCGTGTCCGTTCATCCTTAGATTCAATCCCTAAACTCACATCAACGTTTTCAGGATACATTAGAATATGTGCACTACCAACCAAAGCAAGATTACATTCGCCACACGAAATAGAATTAATTGCTTGATTTACCGCAAACAAACTAGAGGAGCATGCTGTATCTATTACTACACTTGGTCCTTTTAAATTGAAATAATATGAAATTCTACTGGACAACATTGAATCCATATTTCCTGTACTAGAAATATCAACTAAATCTGGCCGAATAGTTTTTACGATATCAAAGTATTTGTAGTTAAGCATATTACTATTCCCAATAAAAACGCCTGTATGGGTATTTGAAAGTTCTTCCAAAACGCCTGCATCTTCAAAAGCTCTATAAGCCGTCATTAGTAACAATCGTTGCTTAGGATCAATTAGTCGTGATTCTGCATCACTTAATTGAAAAAGTTCATTATCAAAACTACTAATATCATTCAAATAAGCTGCATGTTTATATGACTTATCCTCTTTAGAAATTTTATTACCAAATTTTTTTACTTCATTCTTTCTTTGTTTAGGAAAATCTCTAATAAAATCTTTTCCTCTCAATAATTTGTTAAAAAAATCATCTACTGATTCTGACTCAGGAAATAAGCCAGAAATTCCAATAATTGCATACTTATTATTTTTTTCTGATGTATCTTGGTAACTATCCAGAACAATATCATCTAAAATTCCCATTTTAAACCCCCAATATGAAAGTTTTCCTTTAATTCATTCTTCCTACCAATGATCTCACTTTCTGGAACAGATTTTAAGAGAAGTAACTTAGAAAAAAGTGTATCGTAGAATAACTGACAACTCGAAACATCTACTAAACTATCATTCGAAATGAAATCATCACATTTCTGCAAGAGATTTTGGTATATGTTTCTATATTCCTCGAAACTTTTTAAATCATCAGAATTATTTTTACTACAAACGGCAATTGATATAATTTTTTTTAAAAATTTCAAATAGAAATTTGATGAATTTTTTATATAAATATTTTCATAGTCTTCATCACAAGAACTAACAATATCAAAGACACTAGGGTAACTAGAATTAAAGAAGTTCTTCAAGACAGGTTGCGTACCAAATTCAATAATATTTGTGATATTATTTTCTTTCATTTGATTAATAACCTCATTCCATTGGACGGGCATCACTATCTGCTTTGAAAGAATACGAGTTAAATTATCTTCTTTATTATAAAATCTTCCTAAAGCACTACTAAAAACTCTGTCAATATTGTCAGAATTATAGTTCAATCTTGTTTTCCCAAGTCTTTCACTTGCTTTTTTCATTAAATTACTATGAAATGCACCCGCCACTTTTAATCTTTTAAAAGGTATTGATTTTTCTTGTAACTCAAATTCCAATTTATTTAAATTTTCTAGATTTCCAGAAAAAACAATTTGTTTTTTTGAATTATAGTTAGAAATACCAACTTCAAATTGTTTTGATAACTTCTCTAGCAAATTAAGATCATTATAGAATACAGCCGTCATACCACCTAACTTATCAGCAGTACACTCTTCCATTGCTTTAGCTCGTTCATTTACATACAGTAACCCTTCGTCAAATGTAATAACATCAGCACATACTAGCGCTGTGATTTCCCCTAAACTATGTCCTGTATACATATAGAATTCATCTTGAACATCTCTTTTAAATATCTGGAAAAATATATACGACGATAAAAAAGTTAGAATTTGGGAATTATATGTACTGTTTTGAATATCACCTTGAAAAAAGTCTTCACTTTTTTTCCCAATCGTATTCATGGCTTTGTTTAGAATTCTTTGAGCCTCAAGATTTTCTCCAATGAGTTTTCTGAATTTCTCTAACGACAAATTTCCTTGTCCGGGAAATATGGCTGCATTGTTTATCATACGTTCCTCCCTTAAATCTTAATTTAAGCTCTCTGATACCTTAGCTATATTATCAAGTAGGACTTTAATGCTTGAATCTTTCAATTTGCAAGAATTAAATTTCGCTTTGAGTTCAGAGTTTTCTTCATTGAAGTAGAACACTAAGTCAGCTGTACTAAGTTTATACTGTTCTACTAAATTGGTATAACTTATCATAGTTCCTCCATCGCTAGTTAAGTTAAGTGACGTTTCAAATTTTGATTGTTCAATTAATTTTGAAAAAGTGGTATCCAAATCTACTCTATCAAGTTTTAAATATTCCTTACTAAATCTGATAATTTTTGTTTTCTCAAAATCATTGTTGTCACAATCATATGCAATGTCAAATTTAGTATTAGTTATAACATCTAGTAATATAAGTACTAATGCTTCAAAAACAATTCTAAGATTACTTTGTTTAACTAATTCGACTGTTTCTTCTACCGTCTTATCACCAGATTTGTTTGTTAAAAATGACGAAGTGAAGCGAGCACCAATAACTTTTACTTTATTTTCCGATTCTAAAAAATTTACAAGCTTATTAACTGTATTATTCTCAAAAACATCAATTATTTTTAAGCTGACTCCGTATCTTTTTTCAATCTGTTTTTGAATACTAACAATATTTATAGAGTCTCCTCCAAGCTCAAAAATAGTACTATCATTTGAAAAATCATTTACATCGAGAATACTAGAGAAAATTTGCCGAATCTCTACCAATAAGTTCTCGTCATGCCTTTTTTCTGTTTCATCTAATTGTTGCTCAGATAATAAATTATCAGCTGATTCTAAATCATTCTTTTTATAACTTATGGCATCTGCTAATAATTTTTTCTTATCCACTTTACCATTTTCTGTAACCGGAATCTTTTCAACCTTATGAATTTCTTGAGGAATCATATATACAGGAAGTTTGTTTTTTATTCTTTCTATAATATATTCATACAAGTTAGAATTAATTTCACTCTGAACGAAACAAATAAGCTTACTATTATCACTTTCTGAACCATCAATAATCGCTACTACATCTTGAACATCACAATTATCTTTAATTACTTTTTCAATTTCCGGAAGTTCTACACGATAACCATTAATCTTCACTTGATTATCTAGTCTTCCCATAAATTCAATGGTTCCATTCTTTCTCAGAATACCAAAATCTCCTGTCCTATAAACTTTTCCAAAATGCGAATGATTTACAAAAGATTCAGAAGTTTTTATAGGATTATTTAGATATTCTTCTCCTACGCCAACACCGCCAATAACAATTTCACCTAATACATCAACTGGACTGATATTTAAGTCTTCATCCATGATCCAAATTTTTTGATTACCCAGCGGATATCCGTACGGTATAGTTTTCCATTTTGCTTCAACTTTTGATATTGGATAATATATTGACCATATACTACATTCAGTTGCTCCACCTAAACTATACAAAGCAACATCTTCTCCAAACCTATCAAGAATTTTATCTGGTAGATCCAAGGGAATGTAGTCACCACTCAACATAATAACTCTTAAAGAACTAAATTTTTCACTAATTATATTTAAGGAATTTTCTGGGACTGAAATATTTTGAACTTTTATTTCATTCAATTCATAATCTTGCTGATTAGTTTCACTACCAAAAATAATACAATTTAGAAACATTTGATTAGCCGATAATGAGAGACGTTTTGCAATTAATTCACTATCTGCTGCCCCAATAACACAAGATGAAATTCCATTGATATTTGCAACTGTAGTAACATGCTGTCCTAAATATCCAGAATCAATTAAGGCATATTTATATCCATCACTACCATATTTTCTAATATTTGCTTCTAAATTATATACTAATAAAATAGTAAAACTTGAGTGTTCCGAGATTTTCTGATTACTATAATAATGTACATTGCTTTCAAGAGGACTATTATAAATTTTATAGATAGTATTAGCTATTGGATTATAATAATAAATACCTCCGCTTATTCCTTCAATTTTATTATTTTCGACAGAAATATATACATCAATAGGATAAAGCCCTCCTGCAGATGGATAAAGATAATGAGAAGTATCATTGCTTTTAATTTTTCCTAGCGAGGATATAACCTTAAAGAATTTGTTCATTGGTATTATGTCTTTTTCACTAAAGCTTCTTGTGGACTTCCTACTTAGAATAAAATCAGGAAAATTATTATTTGATGGGAGATTTATTTTTTCATTATAATTACTAATGACAAACCTACTCGTAGAGCTACTCTTATAATTGTCATTAGCTTCCTTGTTAAATACTATATTTTCATCGATAAGATTGTTTAAGCTTGTCAGATTTTCGAACTCATCACCAATTTTACCTATATTAAAAATTTCATTATTGCTGTAATTTAAATACGCCTTCATAGTTGATGGAACACTATTCCAGACAGTTATTTTCTCCTGCTTAATAATATTATTAATTTCCTCTAGATCTCTCCTATCATCAATAATATAGAGGCTTCCTCCAATAGCAAGAGAGCCAAAAATATCAAAGACAGATAAGTCAAAACTTAAGGAAGATAAAAGTATAAAGTGATCATTACTATTCAGTTTAAACCGTTTATTGATATCAATAATTGTATTTACAGCACTTCTGTGAGATACAGCTACCCCTTTGGGCTTTCCTGTACTACCAGAAGTAAAAATTACGTAAGCTACTTGTTCTTCGCCATTTTCTCCATCAACTTTTTCTAATTGTTCTATTTTATCAATGTCATTAATCATATATTCTATTTCTGCAACGTTTTTTATATATGTTAATCTCTCTGATGGACAATCTTTTTCAATAGGAACATAAGTATTACCGCTATATAAAATACTAATTAAATCAATAATAGTCTGACAATTACGTTCATCAACAATACCAATTTTTTGACCTTTTTTTCCAACTGTTTGTTTTATATCAGAAGCTCTTTGTTTGACTTTTTCTTCTAATTGAGAATATGTATAACTACAGTCTTTATCCTTAATAGCAATCTGATTTGGATATTTCTCTACTGTATTAAAGAATAGTTGTTCTAACCTACAAGAATCATAATCTAATGTAGTATTATTATATTCTTGGATTATTAGCTTATCACTATTTGGTAATTCTATATCGATATTTTTCTTACCATTTAAAACTGAAGTAATATTTTTCTCAAAAACTTCAATGATCTTAAGCATAAACTCTTTAGTAAATTTTTGATTTGAATAATCCCAATTTATTAATATTCCTTCATGACTATTTGAAATTTGCATATCAATATAAACTTGAGGAGTTTGGCTTATTCCGTACGTCAATTCTCCTAAATAATCAGCTGCTTGTTTTGTTGTCTCCTCTGAAATTAGGCTAGTAACTACATAAGGAACAATTAAAGTTTTTTTATACTTATTTGCATATGCCCTTAAAAAATCAATACCATCAAATGAAATATTATCTATTGCTAAAAACAGATCATCTTGTACGGAGGTTACTTTTTCAATAAAATTATCCTCAACATCTTGATTCCGATTATCTAAAAATATGTTACTTGTAAAATCACCAATCAGATTATCAATATCTTCGTGTATATTTTTTCTATTAAAAACACTTAAATTAATTGTGAATTTTTTATTTTGACTCCATCTTTTCAAAGTATCAAAATAAATTTGTATAAAGAAGGCCGTAGGTGTAATATGGTTATTGTGGCAAAATTCTTTAATCAAAACCCAAGATTGTTCATTTAAAAATAGCGATTCTCTAGAAAAGGTATTCTCTACCGCAGCTTCTGCATCTTTGTCAATAATATGGGGAGATTCAGGAAGCTTGTCTAGTTTATTCAACCAAAATGTTTTGGCTCTCTCTTTATTTTCACTATCATCATTTGTATGTATAATATAATCCCTAAATGATATTCTAGGTTTTAATTTGCTAGTATCGGCTCCATTATAAGCCGCTAACCATTGACTGGCAAAAATCTTCATACTTTTGGCATCTGCCAATAAACCATCAATACTAATAAACAAAATAGTGTATTTTTCGGAAACACATAAAGCACTAATATCAAACAGTGGCCATTTCGTGTAATCAAAAACTTGATGACTTAACCTATCTCTTCTTCTTTCTATTTCTTTATCAATCTCTTCTTGTGTCGAACTACTCATGTCTAAAATGTTCATCTGATATTTTAATGTATCAGGGAGTATCTTTTGCTGTAAGTCTTCAGAAAAGATTGCCCTGAGCATACCTTGACTTGAAATAACTTTATTTAGAGCATTTGATAATCTTACAGGATCTAATTGAGTTTTAATTTCAAAATAACCATGTGTTCCATAACCGCCCATTTCAGAAAAATTATTTCTTCCTAGTAAATAAGATTCCTGAATATTTGTCAGAGGAAACCACTCATTTTCATTTTCCGCATCATGCGTGACTTCATCATTTTTGATAAGTTCTAAATTCTCATTTTTATGCGACAGAATATTCAATAAACCGTTAAAGGTACAATTTTTAGAAATTTCTTCAATAGAAATATCTATTCCATAAATGTTTTTTACTTTAGCAGCTAGATTAATGAGCCCTAATGAGTTTAATCCATACTCCATTAAACTTTCATCAGGATTACTTACCTCAACTGGCAAGATTTCACTTAAAATTTCTTCTAATTTTGAATCAAGTCGATTATCTGAATTCTGAAAATGCTGCTCTTTGGTTTTAATCGTTAATTTACTTCTGTCAATTTTCCCACTGGTATTATATATAAAAGACTCTACATGTTGGAAAAGAGAAGGAACCATATAAATAGGTAGCTTAGTTTCTAATTCTCTTTTCACTTCAGAAACATTGATATTCCCCATATAAAAACATACCAAAGTCTCATTAAGTACTGTTACAGCTGTATCAATAATTGATGGGGCTAAATCAAATATTGATCGTTCAATCTCTTCGAGTTCTATACGATAGCCGTTAAACTTCACTTGATTATCATTACGTCCTCGAAAATATAGGTTCCCATGCTTATCTGTATTTACCAAGTCACCCGTTTTGTAGTATCGTAATCCATTTAAATAAAAAAAGTTTTTTTGATTCAAAATATCTCGATTTAGATATCCGACTGATAAACCTTCTCCAGATACACATAGTTCACCACTATCATCAATCAGAAGATTATCTTGGCTTATATTTCCAATAGGGATTTGATTAGAGTCTAATTCTTTTAAGTCTTTTGCTTCCCACAAGCAAGCACATACTGTACATTCAGTAGGTCCATATGCATTTATATATCTAGTTTCTTCTAAATTGATTTTTTCAAGTAATTTTTTATGGGGTTCAGAACCAGCAGTAATCAGTAAATCAAATTGAGAAATTACTTCTTCACTAAGCAATTCGGAATAAGATGGAGGTAAGGTGGCGACAGTCACAGAATGACTTTTTACGAAAGTCTCAAATATATTTTTATCTTTATCACTTTCTAAAAATATGGCTAATGTAAGACCGTTCGTTAAGGCCATTGAAATTTCCCAAATAGAAGCATCAAAAGAAATGCTAGCGAATTGTAAAATTTTATCATCTTTACTCAATTTCAAATGTTCATTGAACAACTCTTTTAAATAACTAAATCCTTTGTTCGATATTTGAACACCCTTAGGTTTTCCAGTACTACCAGATGTATAAATTATATATGCAATTTTTTCATTACTATCATTTTCTCTTTTGCCAAAATAATTAAAAGTAAGGTTTATATTATCATCTATTTTTATATAATCAACAACTGTTAAATCATCATATTTATAGTCAGTTATGATTCCATTCGCTTGACAATCATTTTGTATAAAATCTATTCGTTCTTTTGGGTAAGTAATATCTATCGGTACAAAAGTTATTCCAAGTTTAGACAATGATAAAATCGTAATGATGTACTCTGGACCTCTACTCATATGAACTATTACCTTAGATCCAGGAAGTAATCCTACTTGTTCTATCTTCTTACTATAACTATCAACTCTATTAAAAAGCTCTTCATAAGTTATATTACTATAGTCCGTTTCAATTGCTATCTTATTTGGCTGATCATTAAATTTAGAAACTATATCATAAAAACTATATTCCATTATTTTCTCCCTTATCCTCTAAAAAAGAAAGTATCTCATCAAGACTTCTTTCAAATTCTAGAATTATATCCTGAATTTTCTTTCCGTTATAAAACTGTGATTTACTTTCAAACCCAATCGAAAAATTATTATCTCCTTTAATATTTACGAGCAGTGATAAACTATATTTTGCTTGAACCGTATCTAAAATATCTATTGACTTAAACTTAATTCCTTCATTTTCAAATTCTAGTTTTTTGTTATGATTATAAACATACATCCAATCCATTAAATTATTTGCGTATTCACCACAATACACTTTGTACATCGAATCAATTTTATTAAATGGATATTGACAGTGATTAACTAATTCATTTACCATTTTCCCTATTTTATTAACAAATTTCAAATCATTTGAAATGTTATTTTCTGAAACAGATAATGGCAGTGTATTAAAAAATGGCCCAATAATTTTTGAAGTAACTTCATTTGACCTAGTTGAAATTGTAATTCCTATCGTATTACTTGATTTATGTGAGATATTATTTTTAGTTAAAAACAAAGCTGACAATAATAAGGTACTAACGGTCACTGATGTTGCTTTAGAAACTTTTAAAAGCTTAGCTATTATCTTTGAACTTATGTCAATAGGATAATATTTTGAAATTTGTACATCATAATTCTGTACTATATCATTTGAAAGATTACCTAATCTTTGAATTTCATTTTTCCAGAATTCCTCATCTTCAATATCATCTTTTTCATCGATTGAATTTAAATAGTCACAATAGTCTACTTCATAAGGTTCATTTTCAATACCATTTAAAAAGTCTTTTAGATTTTTTGTAAATAGCTCGCGTGATCCTCCATCAAAAATAGCGTGATGAAAATCGAAAATTAAAATTTTTTTATTTTGTAGACTAATATAATTACAACAAAATAGATTTTTTTCTACATCAAAATCCGTTAAAGAACTTTTAATAATATCATTTAAACTTCCACTACTCATCTCTTTTCTTACAATATCTATTTTATGGTTGTTAATTTTAAAAATAATCTCTCCATTTTCTATTAGCAAACAACTATGTAGTATACGTTGAGTCGAAATAAATTTTGAAATCTTATCCAAAATTATATTTTCATTAATTTGAGTTACTCCACTAAGCTCAAAAACTAAAGGAGAATTATATTTATATTTTATATGATTAAATTTTTCATCGAAAAATATACTTTGTTGAACTACAGAAGCTTTCACTGAAGACAAGTTGTTGTCTTTGGAAATTTGTAAATCATTCTCAGATTTATGACTATTGTTTAACACCTCTACCAGAGGCTTCATACTTAATAATTCAGAGACTCTTATATTTTTATTCCTTTTCTTCATGTAATTTACCAATTTCATGGCTGAAAGCGAGTCTCCTCCATTTTCAATGAAACTTTGACTAAAGTTTATTTCTCTTATTAATAAATCTTCAATCTCTTCTTGTACATCCAAATCAATGTTATCTAAATTAACTTTGTCATTATTGGTAGAAATCTTTGATACTTCTTTTCTGAATTTTTCAGCAAGAATTTTATTATTTAATTTACCATTTACAGTAAGAGGTAACTCTGAGATATTAATAAAATATTTAGGAACCATGGCAGAGGTCAGCACTTCTGAGAGAGTTTTTCTTAGTTTAGAGTCATCTATTTCTGGGCTCGTATGGAAACAAACCAATGTATTATCAATAACACTAACAATAATTTTTATGTTTTTTGAATTTAAAATATTTTGAATAACTTCCTCAATTTCACTAATTTCAATTCTCTGTCCATTAATTTTCACTTGAGAATCTTTCCTACCAATGATTATAATCTCAGACTTGTAGTTATAATATCCAAAATCACCAGAACGATACAACTTTTCCCCGTTAAGCGAATTTAAATAGAAAAAGTTCTTTTTATTTAGTTCTTCACGATTTATATAGCCATTCGCTACCCCTTCCCCACCTACAATGATTTCTCCAACTTGCATAGGGGCACAAACATTTCCAAACTGGTCTAAAATATATGTACTAGATCCAGAAATACTTTTTCCAATAGGTATTGATTCTTTATTGCTCCTACCTATTATTTGAATTGTGGATAATACACTATTTTCAGTTGGACCATAACCATTAACAACTGTTATATTTTCATTTGAATAATAAATATTTTCTATCAACTTATTCTTGACTATCTCGCCACCGGTTATTATGAATTTAAAATGATTAAATAATTCATTATCATAAGAAAAAAGTTCCTGAAGTAAGGTAAATGACATTATTGAAGCAAATTTACGATCAGATTCTAAAATTTGTGATAATTTTTCTATATCGAATATATAATTTTTAGGGATAATTTCTAAAGTCTTTCCACTAGTTAAAGGTAGCCATATCTCCAATTCAGAAATGTCAAATCCTAAAGAATTTAGCTGTAAGAACGTATCATATCCATCAGATAATTCTTCTAAATTATTATCGTTAATCAGTCTTATTATTCCAGCTTCTGGTATCATGACTCCTTTCGGAGTCCCTGTAGTTCCAGAAGTATATAAAATGTAAAGAGGAGTAGGATCGCTTGAAGTACTATTTAGCTTATAGTTTGGATTAATTTTTAATTCATTATGATCTATATAATAACTACAATTTGAGTCTTCTAAAATAAATTTCTGCCTTTTTTGAGGGTATTCTGGATCAATTGGCACATAAGTTATCCCCATTTTCACTAATGAAAGAATATTAATAAATGTATCGAATTCTTTATATCCAATTACTCCAATTTTATCCCCTTCTTTGATAATGTTCTTTAAATAAGTAACTCTATTTTCTATCAATTTAAATAGAGTTTCATAGGTAATTGTTGAATGACCTAATCTTAAAGCGATGTTATTGGGAAATTCTTTAGAAATTTCCATGACCCTATCTATTAATGATAAATTGACGTTTTTGTCAAAATTGTTTAATGACTTACTTTCTCTTTCAATTATTTTGCTTATAAACTCAGGCTTTGCTATCTGAATTTTTGATATCTTTTCCACAGTTTCACAATGAATAATATTTATTGTAAAGTTAAAGAAATTTTTGATTAACGAATTGATTTTCTCTCTAGTGTATATTCTTTTATTATAAATAAGCTCTAACTCATTTTTCTGATTTTTGAATCTTCTGTAAATTATACTTATCGGAACCGGTAAATAGTTCGGTGTTTCTTCCTTTACAACTACCTTAGAATCCTCAACCAAGTAATTCATATTATCTACATAATAATTAAAGCTCCATTCAAACAGGTTTTTTCCATTTGCTTTAAGGTTATTTATTAATTCATTATAAGGATATCCAGAATGTTTAATATCTTTTAGAAAATTTCTCTTGATTTTTTTATAAGTGTCAATAATACTTTCTTCACCAGACAAAGAATATGAAAACGGGACTGTACTTGTGAACATTCCAAAGCTGTTATAAAAACGTTTATTTCGCCTGTTATAATAGGGAACCCCCAGTATCCCATTTTTTCGTCAGCAATTCTATATTTGTAAATACATAATAACGTTATCAAAAAGATATTTTCATTTAAGTGATTTTTCTTTAGGAACAATTCCCATCTTTCTAAATAGTTGTCATCTAAACGAATTAAAATTTTCTCCGACGAAGGATTTTCAGGGATGCTTTCAAATGAATTTTCACAGTTATATAATCTATTTTCCCAATATACTTTATCCTCATTAATTTTTTCAGTATCTTCAAAATATCTTTGTTCTTCTTGTAAGTATTCAATATACTCTGTTCCAATATTAAATTCATGCCCATTATAAATATCAAAAATGGCTCCTGCAATTAATCCGATTGAATATGCATCTACAATTGAATGATGAAACATTACAAATAGTTGACCACCATCTTCATTTTGGTATACTCCAAATTTAAATAAAAAATCATTGTAAATATCAAATTTGGAATTTAAACAGACCCTTTTATAATTTTCAAATTCATTTTTGTCAAAAAAGATGTTCACTATAGAATGATCAAATTTACAATCACGATATTTTTGAATGATTTCGTCATTTTTCAATAGAAAGGTTGTTCTAAAGATTTTCGAGGAATTAAGAACCGCAACAACTGCATCGAGCAATTTATACAAATTAAAAGGAGTAGAAATTTTATAAAAACCTCCTTCATTTGATATTCTTGGTTCACAATATATTTCTTCAGTATATATAATTCGTTTTTGTGCATTTGTTAAGTTATAATGTTCCATTTTACCTCCCCTATTCATTAAAACTAATACTAAAAATAATATTTACAAATTTTTCAATATACCTCTCTTTTTCATCCTCACTATCAAATTTTGAAAAGCTAGGGTAAGAATTTTGAATCAAATTCATAATCATTTTCGCTTCTAGTAAAGGTGGATTTTCTTGTAGTTCTGGATTAATAACTGTAAGTATCTCTACAACAAGGGCAACCATCTTTTGATTAAAATAAAACATTAATTTTTGAAACTCTTCATCTTTTCTGGAAAGTAATAGAATATCACTATTTAAAAAATGATTTTCCCAATTATTATCTATTCCATTAATTAGAAATTCTTTGAATTTTATTTCTGAACGAATATTTTTTCCTGTAACTTCTTTTCGCAAGACTTCCATTTGCTTTAAAGAATAGTTAAAAAATATCTTGATTAATTCTTTAAAAACATCTTCCTTACTACTAAAATAATTATAAAAAACTCCCACAGAAACTCCTGCTGCTTTTGTAATCTCTTTTGTTGTAATAGAAGTTATGCTTCTATCTTTTAAGAGAGCATCTGTAGCCTTTATTAATTTTTGTTTATTATCATCCTTTGCCATAGTTACCTCAAATTAAATTTATATTCTATAAATGAATTATAGTTCATTTATAGACTTTTTTCAAGAGATATATGAACTATAGTTCATATATTAAATAAATTTCTTATATATATGAACAAAAAATCATTGAAAAGAGTATTTTTATATATTATAATAAGCTCATAATTTAATAGAACTAATAACTTGAGGTATCGTCATGAAAATTTTTTGTCTCCCATACGCCGGTGGCTCATCATCAATTTACTCACCTTGGAAAAATTTATTTAGAAATTGCACTATAATCCCAATAGACTTACCTGGTCACGGCATGAACATAAACATGAATCTATTGGACACATTTTCTAAAAATCTTGAGTTTCTTTACAATAAAATTATCTCCGAAATCTCTGATTCAGAAAAATATTGTATCTTTGGACATAGTTTAGGTGGGATATTTGCTTACGAGGTTTGTAAAAAAATTGAACAGTCAGAGTTTAATAATCCCGATAAAATTTTTATTTCAGCAACCAAACCACCAATGTGTAAGAAAAATTATAATTTGGAAACAGATACAAAATTGAAAGATATCTTAATTGAGTATAATGCTACACCTAAAGAAATTTTAAGCAATAAAGAAATCTTTAGCTTTTTTAGACCCATAATATTAAACGATTTCAAAGTCTACAATGATTATGAACTAAGTGACTATGATCAACAGATAAAAACCCAGACAATTATTTTTTATGGCACAAATGACTCCATTCCGTATGACGAATTAAAGAAATGGCAATTATTATGTACAGACGACATTAATTATTACCCTGTTGAGGGAGATCACTTTTTTATTACTTCAAATTTGAGTCAAGTATCAAAAATAATTAAAGACGTGATAAATTAGAGAGTGTAACTAATGTTAATTTTAATATCTGATATATCCAAGTTGGATTCTAAAATCATTGATTATGATTTTTTAAATAAAATACCATCGTATAGATTAAGCTCTAAAAATAAAAGCGATATTCAAAGATCAATTAATTCATTAAAATTACTTAAAATTGGGTTAAATGAATTTGGAATTGATTTATTTAGAGAGGATTTAGTATACAATGAATTTGGAAAACCAAGTTTAAAAAGGAAAGATATCTTCTATAACATTTCTCATTCGGGAAAGTATGTTACATGTGCTATTTCAAATAAAATGGTTGGAATAGATATCCAGAAACATATCGAAAATTTTGAGGAAATTATATCTTTCTTTAGCACTTCTGAAAAGGAATACCTAGCTAGTATACCTCTACATAAATTATTAATAAAAGAATTTTTCAAAATTTGGACAGTTAAAGAAAGTTATGTAAAATTTTTAGGCAGAGGTCTATATAAAGAATTAGATTCTTTCTCACTTTTCCTTGATAAGAAAAAAATAATCGATGAAGGTAGAATCGTTAAAGATACTTTGTTTAAAAACTTTTCTATCTCTGAAGAGTACACTCTATCTGTTGTGGCTAATTCTAATGATAACTACGAAATTAGATATGTTGAAGTTGAAAACCTAATATCTCTATAAAAAATAAAATCCCATTATACATTAATACTCTGAACTGTACAGCGGGGATTCTTCTACATATACTATAAAATTTTCTGAAAGAACTTCATCAACTACTCTGCCTATAATTTTAGGACATACTCTGCATCCGCGAACATGTCAAAATATATATTATCGAGAAAAACTAAGCGGTAAGCCATTTTGCGAACGATAAAGTTTAGTTTCTCGATATAGGTACGTTTAGTTTATTCAAAAAAAACATAACTTGTTTCATCATGTTCAAATTCTATCTCATATATGTATTTAATTGCGAAGACTTCTCTACTTTTACACTCGTCAAAATTTGTTTATTCTAGAGAAATATCTTCTTGAAATTTTAGGTCGGTATGTTTTTTTGTGCTGAGAATTTTCACAAGTGTTT
>ENA-OQHZ01000389-OQHZ01000389.1-human-gut-metagenome-genome-assembly--contig:-NODE-389-length-30770-cov-9.584856_pt1 | contig 30770 bp, 18 predicted proteins | sample MGYA00242642_ERZ504734 | MGnify/ENA primary metagenome ERZ504734 (study PRJEB26092, sample SAMD00036210) | human gut metagenome | host: Homo sapiens | study: EMG produced TPA metagenomics assembly of...
GCAGGGCGGTGGTAAAGCGCGGCAACCCCGAAAAATCGAATCTCGGCGGCCCCACCGGGGGGATGGCGTACATCATCGACCCCGCCAAGACCGACGGCGGAAGACTGGTCAGTTCCAACTACGAGCGGACCAGGACGGACTACGACGCGCTGACCGAAGGCATGCTCGACGACAACCGCAGGTCGCCGAAAGGCATCCGGAAGGACAGCCGGCTGGCCTACCACATCAAGCTCAGCTTCAGTCCCAAGGACCCCGTGACGCCCGAGCAGGTGCACGAGCTCGGTGTGGAGTTCGCGCGCCGGATCACGGGCGGCGAATACAAGTTCGTGGTCGCCACGCACACCGACCGGCACCACCTGCACGACCACATCATGGTGTGCGCCGCGTCCCGGTACGGGAAGCATCTGAAGGCCGAGCTGCCCAAGGACATCATCGACCAGTGGCGCGCGGTCAGCGACGAGATATGCCGCCGCGAGGGACTGAGCGTCGTGTTCAACCCCGTCGTGGAGGAACAGACGCGCAAGATGCGTGGCGGCGAGACAGCCGCCGGCGACGCCGGAACGTCGCCGGCGCGCGATCCCGAACACGACGATGAAGCATCCGCGCGGAGCGCGAACGAACCGGAGGCGAAGGCGCGGAAAACCACGGTCGGGGAGCCGTTGGAGCGCCGGTACGGCATGTCGATGGAGGAGATCTACGCGTCCGCGAAGGGTCTGGGAACCAAGGACCGGATCCGCATGCTGATCGACCTGACCTCGTCCACGACGGAGAACTTCGAGGACTGGAAGGACATGCTCGACATCCGAGGCGTCGGTGTCGAGGTCCGCGGCCGGCACCTCACATACACGCTCAAGGACACCGGCTTCAAGATCCGCGACGCGAAACTCGGCCAGGCGTACGACATGACGAACATCATGGCCGGACTCGCGCACACGCCCGTCATCCCCGTCACGTTCAACCGCAGGCTCGTCGCCAAGCAGACCAGGAAGACGGTCACCGTGTGGCTGCCCGGCACCCACCGGAAGAAGAAGATCACGTTCGACGCGAAGCGCCTCATCGACGACGGCGGCTCCACGCTGCGCGCGTTCCTGCCCCGCGACCGCGACCAGATCATCCTCGACCCGTCCAACCGGTACGCCGGCAAGACCCCGACGCCCGGCCTCTACCAGTGGTTCGGCGAGCCCACGAGCCGGCTCGAACCACTGACCTCGCCCGAACGGCTGCCTCTCAGATACGGGGTGAGCCCCGCCCAGCAGCGCTACTACCAGGCGCAGGCGCGCCGCCTCGACCGTCTCGCGGGCGAGGCGAAGGCGTTGAACGCGGCGATCCGATGGACCCGCCTCGCGGGCGGCGACAGCGCCAGGGGACTCAGGCTGCTGCGCGGGAAGGTCCGCGAATCGCACGACGAATTGCAAGCCGCCGTCATCGCATTGCACGACGCGATCCAACAGGGAGACCCCGACCTCGTGGCCGAGACGCGCGGCGAGATGGAACGCCGCGAGGCCCTGTGCGACCGGTATGAGGGCGAGCTGTCCGCCATCGAACGGGAGATCCGCACGACCCGCGACCGCGAGCAGACGGAGACCGAGCAACGCGAACGACAGCAGCAGCACAAGCGTGGACGGTCCATCTGAACCGCCCGGGAAAACACCAACCGACAACAGAAAGGAAACAACAATGCCAGTCGAGGAACAGGCTGAGGAGAAGATCCAGAACGCCGTCCAGACCATCATCACCGGAGGCGCGAAGCTCATGCTCAGAATCCCCAAGGGCGTGGCCATGGCGATGCTCCGCTCCGGCATGAAGCTCGCAAAGACCGGCGTGCACGCCGCGGGCGCGGCCGTGAAAGACGGGATCAACAGCGGCGAGATGTCCGAGAAACGATTGCAGAGGAAGAAGGACGGCGACCTGCACGAGCTGCAACTCGACGACTCGACCATGCGCGAGGTGCAACGCAGCCTCAAGCAAGCCGGCATCGACTATCACCTCGAACGCACCGACCAGGGCCAATTCATCCTGCACTTCGCCGGCAGGGACGAGGACCATGTCCGCCACGCCGTGCAACGCGCGTTCAAAGGCATGGGCCTGGACGTCGCCGACGACGACTTCGCCGTCGAGCAGACGGAACAGACCCGAAACGAACCGGAAACCCCGGCACGGGAGACGCCCGTCGAACCGGCCGCGAAGTCCATGCCGACGCAGCGCATCGCATGGGACTTCGTGGATCCGGAGGTCATGGAGATGGCCGCGAACAGCCTCGCCGCCCGGCATCCCGAACTCTCGTGGGACAAGCTCATGGGCGACACGACATGGAATGAACAGGCCGGCCGCGACTTCGCGGACCGGATCATCGGCAAGGCCGCCGCCGACCCGGCATTGCGCGACGAGCTCGACACCATCCTGCGCGACGACTACGGACAGGGCGCACAAACCCAGGAGCAGAACCGTGCGCAGACACCCGAGCCAAGCCGGGAGACGCCGGCAACGGAGCCGGAACCCACGCCGGACGAAACCCAGTCGAAGGACCCGCAACAGCAGACGCAGCCCAGAACCAACGCTCCCAAGCCGGACGGCAAAGAGCAGAAGCCGAAGCCGATCCGATCGAAGAAGGCACTGCTCGAACGGTTCAAGACCCGGCTCAACGAGAACCTCGCCGAACAGAAGAACCACATGCCACCCACCCAGAACAGGGACCGCACGCCCCGCAAGGGCCGCTGAAAGGAAACCACAATGAACCAGCAGGAACAGGCGACGAAACGCGCCGCGATCTTCCAGGACACCATCAACGGAACCAACGACCCGACCCCATGGCCGGTGACCATGTGGGCCTCGTCCGGCGACACGATATGGACGGCCGGCACGGCAAGGACGGCCGGCGAGGACTCGGTGGGCATGATCTACGGTCCCGGCGAAACCATCGCGCACCGGAACACAATCGCCGGCGACACCACCCGCGCCACCGAATCCTTCGCCATCAGACCGGCGGACGGGCAAAGCCCGATGGACGCGATGCTCGCGGGCATCGAACAATGGAACCACCGCCATCCCGACCGGTGGGACACCGTGACCACGCCGGGCCAGTACCGTATGACGGATCCGACGACGGGACGGCCTCTCCCGATGGGATGGAGCGCCAGCCTCGCCGCGGCCGCGTCCGCAGCGGGCCGGCTCGACCCCGACCTGCTCCAGGCCAGCCTCATGCAGAACGCGGTCGAGCACGAGCCACGCCCCTGCGTGTTCTTCCTGGAGGACAACGGATACGACCTCATGGTCTTCTCCTGGCATCGGAACCAGCAGGGACTGTTCGACGCGATGAGCTTCAAGCACCTGCAATACGACGACCTGAGCATGCAGGTCACCACCATCAACCACAGCGAGGACATGAGCGAGTCCTTCCCCGCCAAAACCATGAGCGACGGCGAGCTGCTCACCCAAAGCCGCGTCTACCGGGACGAATACCAGCACTGGCGCGAACAGACCGGCGGGCCAGTCGCCCACGGCATGACCGGCCGCGTCATGCGCAGCGGACTGCTCAAACCGGGACTGGAGCAGAAGCCGCTGCTGCACCTGAACGACGGCCGGCGCGCCCCGGACTGGGACGAGTTCACCGACCAAGCCGCCATATCCATCCTCCAGGGGCGCCCCATCTCACCGACGCCAGCGCTCCCCCAGCAGGAACAACCAGCGCAGGCCACCGACCCCGCCGCCGCGACACAGACACCGGCTCGGACGGCCGCGACGACAAAACAGGTCTGGCCGAACGCGTGGGTGGCGAACAGGCTCGCGCACACCTATATATTGCGCGCGAAGGACGGACGCGACTGGCCGAAGATGATCGTCGGACTCCCCCGCGGCACCGCCATCGACGGCAAGGACCTGACCGGCTGGGCCACCGACATGTTCATGAGCGGAAAGAACCAAAAGCAGAAGAACGAGGGACGGGCCGTCAACCTCAGATTCAGACCAGACACCCCGGTCGAACTGTTCACCGGCCGCGGCACGGAACGCCGCACCATGCAGGTCGACCCGCAGACGCTCGTCCAGGCGATCATCGACGCGCAGAAACGCAACCGCGACGCCGAGGAGACGCTCGACACGGCATCGGTGGAACTCGCCTCGAAAACCGTGGAGGAATCCTGGCCGCAAATCAGCCGCATGCAGGGCCGGTTCACGGAATACCAGCGCGCTGGCACGTACAAGCCGGCCGTCGCAATGAAATGGGCGCGCCGCCTCGTCGACCGGACCGCCGAAACGGACGAAGGACGGTGGACCAACCGCCAACGCCGCCAGGCCGCCGGACTGCTCATCCAAGAACTCGCCGGCACACAGGAACCGACGCAGGACAGAGACAAAACGGCGAGCCGGCCAACCGTCGAACAGGACGCGGAGGCGACGGACACGCCACGGAAAACGGAGCCGACCACGTCGACGGAACAGGGACGGGACCACGACGAAGCCGGCTCGCCGGCCCTAGCCGCCGTCACGGAGACGAAAGCCGAATCACCGGAGACGACGCGGCACGACAAACCGGAACGACGGCACACGGACCTGAAGTCAACGCTCGACCGGTTCCGGACCAGGCTCAGGGAGAACCTCGACGGACTCAACACAGCCATGCCCGCACCCGGCCTCGACCAGAACCGCGGGCAGCGGAAAACCCTATAAGAAAGGAGAGAACCATGGTGAGAAAACGCCTATACGCGAAGCGGACGGCCTCGGCCGAATACGAGCAGATCGACCTGTTCAGCCTTCTCGAGGAGGAGCAAAGGCAGGCCGACAGGACGGCGGAACAGGTGCGCGGATACGAGATAACGGTGGGCCACGTCGCGGTGCAACGACTCCGCGCACGCGGCGCGGACGACGAGACGATAGCCGCCGTGGCCGCCGAATACCGGGAGAACCGGCTCCGTGGACTCGGCCGGCGGGACGCGCGGATCGCCGCCGAGAACAAGCTCGGCGTCGGCGCCGCCACGCCCGGCGAAACCACGCCGCAACCTGTGGTAAAACGTTTCACACAATCCTCCGGCACGGAAAACAATATCGAAGAAAGGAACAATGATGGACGAGATGACATGGACCGACCCGCAGCTCAAGGCACGCTACGAGGAGAACAGCAGGAAGCTGGAACGCCTGAAGGAGACGCTGCCGAACCTGTATTCCGAGGACGCACTGCCGTACAAGGTGTTCACGACGAACAGCGTCCACGGCATCCAGCGGATGCGTCTCATCTGGCTCAAGGAGCACCATCCCCAGCGGTTCAGGGAGATGATGATGGCCAACGTGCTCGAGGAGCATCTGCGGGACATCGAGACGCGCACGAGGGAACGCCAGGCGCAGATCATGGACCAGCTGATGGAGTCCAGGCACCTGCTCAACCGGACGGACTGCCTGAAGGCGGCACCACAGCTGACCGACCTGGACCGGCTCAACGGGATGAACGAGGCCCAGTCGGAGTCGATGAGCATGGCGATCCACGAGGTCGTGGAGAGCTTCTAGCATCCCTCGACGCGCAGCGCGCGCGTTCGCCACGCGAACGCGCCGAAGCGAACATCGCCGCCATCCAGACACTCAAGAAACTCGGCGGAGACAACGGCGGCCGGCCCTCAGCGAAGCAAATGGACACACTACGCGGATATTCCGGCTGGGGTGGATGCGCGGACGCGTTCTCGGACAAGCCCGAATGGCGGACGATCCGCGACGCGATAGAACAGGCCCTCACCCCGGAAGAGTACACGCAGGCCCGCGCCTCCACACTGACCGCCTACTACACGCCCGGCCCAGTGGTCAAGGCCATGTGGGACGCGCTCGATATCGGGTCCGCGCCCATCCAGGTGCTGGAGCCCGGGTGCGGCACAGGCAATTTCATGGCCGGCATCCCCGGAAACATCAAGGCGCACGTGTCGGGCGTGGAACTCGATCCGGTCAGCGCGCGCATCGCGGCCGCGCTGCACCCGGACGCCACGATCCTCAACGCGGACCTCGCGGACTGCACCATCCATCCGGGATTCGACCTCGCCATCGGCAACGTGCCCTATTCGGGCGACATCAGCCTCGACTACCGGACCACGGACGGCGGCACATCCCGCCTCCCCCTGCACGACTACTTCATCGAACGCTCGGTGGACGCGCTGCGGCCCGGCGGCGTCGCGATGCTGCTGACCAGCAGGTACACGCTCGACAAACGCTCCGAGACCATGCGCGCCGACCTCGCGAGGAAGGCCGAGCTCGTCGGCGTGGTGCGCCTGCCGTCCTCGACGTTCGCACGCCAGGCCGGCACCGAGGCCGTCACCGACGTGCTCGTGCTGCGCAAGCGCGAACGGACGCTCGACCGCACGCCCGACGAGGCGTGGATCCACTCCGCACCGGTCGCCGTGCCCGGATACCAGGACGTGACCGTCAACGTCAACCAGGCGGTCGCCGACGACATGCCAGTACACGCGGTGGGCGACATCAGACCGGTGATCGGACGGTTCGGCGGCGATTTCGACGTCGTCTTCCAGGGTGACGCGGAACAGATCGGCGGACGGCTCCGCGAACTGCTCACCACGCAGATCGCCCACGGCCAGGCGCTGTCGCTGGGCGAGGCGGAACCGGCCGGACGGGCGGAGATCACGGTCCGCCCGGACCATGTGGCACCGTTCGAATACTCGGTCGACCAGCGAGGAGTGGTCTGGTACGGCGACGGCACCACCGTCACCGAGATCGCCCACGGCCAGGGCGACGAGGCGCGGCGCCTGCGCGGCATGATCCGCCTGCGAGACCTGGCGCGCGAGCTCCAACGGCTCGAACTCGACCCCGCCCGCGTAGACGACCCCGCCGTGGAGACCAAGCGCGCCGAACTCGACCGGGCATACGACCGGTTCACGAGCGAGTTCGGACGACTGTGCGACCGCGCCAACCAACGCGCCTACAGCGGCGAGGAATCCGGCTGCCATCTCGTCATGGCGTTGGAGGAGACCGACGAAAAGGGAAGGTTCGCCGGCAAGGCGAAATGCCTCTCGCAACGGACCATCAGCCCGGTGCCGCCCATGCCCGACCATGCGGACAGCCTGGACGACGCGCTGAACATCAGCCTCGACCGCGCCGGCAGGGTCGACCTGGAACTCATCGCGCGCCTCGCCGACACCACCGTCGAAGAGGCCGAGACCGGCCTGGGCGACCGCATCATACGCGACCCCGACACCGGCACGGTCATGCCCGCCGAGGACTACCTCACCGGCGACGTGGGCACGAAACTCGACCACGTCACGGCCATGGCCGAACACCTCAGACGCCGGGCGGCACGCGAGGCCATGACGGAGTTCGCGGCATCCACCTACGCGACATCGGAGGACATGCCCGCCATAGAGCGGGCAGGCGAATGGATCGCCGCCGCGGGAACGGACGTGTGGCGCAGCCTCACGGACCCGTACGCCGCCGAATCCTACAGGGATCCGACGCCGGTCATCGAACGCATCAACGACGGACGACACGGATGGACCATGGGCTGGAACCGCAACCCGGAACTCGTCCTCGCCCTCGTCTGGCGGGCGGTGGAGGAACTGCCCGAGCGCCACTCACGCGTCACCCTCGAACGATCCGACACCGGAGAGCGGAAACCGTGGCACGCGCCGGCATGGCACCAATCACACGGCACCAGTCCACTGTGGGACGCATTGTGCTGGACATGGCGCGACGGCGACGCGCCGCAGGACTACGCGCCGATCCTCGCCGACCGGCGCATGCCCGTCAGGGACCTCGCCCTGTTCGTCCACAAGATCGCCCACACCGACCGGATCGAAACCGCCGACAAGACCGCGATCCTCTCCAACCTGTTCGAAAGCTGGCGCGCCGACGACGCGAACAGCCGGCCCATCTGGACGGACACGACCATCGGCGCGATGGCACGCACTCTCATGCCCGGCACCGACGAGCCCACACGGCTCGCCGAACGGCTCGCCACCGACATGTCCCTCAGCGAATGGATCTGGGGCATCGCCCGCGAACTGCCCGAAGACCTGCGCCAAGGGCAGAAGCACAACGCCTACGGCGCGCCTCCACGCGTCGTCGACGCACGCCCCGACGACTACCAGGCGTTCCGCGCACGCCGCGAGGAACAAATCAAGCAATGGCGGGAACTGCCGGAGCACGCCGAGGCCGCCCGCGCCGACCAGGCCGACGCGGAACGGCTCGAACACGTGGCCGGCATGCTGGAACGCGTGCAGCCCACCCCATTGGAGGCCGAGCAGATCAAAGCGCCATTGGGAGCCCCGTGGATCCCCGCCAGGGACGTCCACGACTTCATGATGGAGACGTTCAACGTCCACGGCCACGGGCTCACGCCCGGCAAGCTCGCCCAGTACTCGGTCGACTGGATCCCCCAGCTCGGACAATGGCGCGTCGGCTACTCGGGAGGCGGCGACATCGACTACAAGGCCGCGAAGAACTACGGCACCGAGGACCGCAACCCGTTCCAACTGCTGGAAGCATGCCTGAACAACGCGCAGATCACCGTCACCAAGGACTCCCCCACGGAGACCACGCCGGCCGGCAAGCCCAAACGCGTCAAGGACCAGAAGGCCACGATGGCCGCCATCGAGAAGGCCAACGCGATCCGCGACACGTGGAACCAATGGGTGTTCAAGGACCCCGCCCGCGCGCAAAGGCTCACCGCCCTGTACAACCGCAGATTCAACAGCCTGCGGCCCCGCCACGTCGACGGATCCTACCTGACCACGCCCGGCATCGCCCACGGCGTCGCCCTGCGTCCGCATCAGAAGGACGCGGTGGCCCGCGCCCTGCGCAGCGACGAGGGAACCCTCATCGCCCACGTCGTCGGAGCCGGCAAGACGTTCGAGGGCGTCGCCCTCTCCCACGAGGCGAAACGCCTCGGCAAGGCGTCCAAGCCGATGCTCGTGGTCCCCAACCACCTCGTGGACCAGTGGGCCGGCGACGTGCTCAGGCTCTATCCGGCCGGCCGGATCCTCGTCATGGACAAGGACGCGCAACGCAACCCCGAATCGGTGCGCCGGTTCTGGGGACGGGTCGCCACCGGCGACTGGGACGCGGTGATCGTGCCGGAAAGCCGGTTCAGCCAGCTGCACGTCAGCAAGGAACGACGGCTGCGCAACATGCGCGCCCGCGTCGAAGAATTCACCCTGGCCGTCGAGGCCGCCGCCAAGGCCAGGGGCGACAAGGACCCCACCGTCAAACGGCTGGAGGCGGCGCGCAAAAGCGCCGAGACCGCCATGCAGCGCCTGCGCGACGGCAAGGAGTCACGCGACGACAAGGCACTGGCGGGCATCGAGTTCGAATCGCTGGGCGTGGACATGCTCATCGTCGACGAGGCCCACCACTTCAAGAACCTCGGCGTGCCCGTCGCATCCGCCGACCTGGGCATGCAACTGTCGTCCGCCGCAAAATGCGAGGACCTGCTCGACAAATGCGAATGGCTGCGCGAGGCCGGGCACGGCGGCAACATCGCGTTCATGACCGGCACGCCGGTATCCAACAGCATGAGCGAGCTGTACAACATGCAGCGCTACCTCGCGCCCGGAACCCTCAAGGCGCAGGGCCTGGACACGTTCGCCGCATGGGCGGGCGCCTACGGCCAGGTCGTGCCCACCGTGGAATTGAAGCCCGAAGGCAACGGCTTCCAGGTCAAGCAGCGGTTCGCGCGGTTCCAGAACCTGCCCGAACTGATGAACGCGGTGAAGCAGTTCACCGACATGATCACCAACGACGACATCCAGCTGCCGCTGCCCGAACTGGAGCAGGTGCCCGTGCCCGTGCCGATCACCGACCGGCAGAAGGAGGAGATGGAGGAACTGTCCGACAGGGCGGACCGCGTACGCGACGGCGACGTGCCGCCTGAGATCGACAACCTCCTGCGGATCACGGGCGACGGACGCAAGATCGCCCTCGATCCCAAGCTCCTCAAAGGACACGAGAACGACCGGCCGTTGGAGAACGGCAAGATCCAAGCGTGCGCCGAGAACGTCGCCCGGCTTTGGCATGAGGAGACGCCGCGCCTGGGAACGCAGCTCGTCTTCTGCGACTCGAGCACGCCCGCGTCGGGCGGATGGAACGCCTACCAGGATCTCAAGGACCGCCTCATTCAATTGGGCGTGCCGGCCGAGCAGATCGCGTTCGTGCACGACGCGGGCGACAACCCCGCCAAACGCGAGCGGCTGTTCGCGAAGGTCCGTTCCGGCGAGATCCGCGTGCTGATGGGAAGCACCCAGAAGCTCGGCACCGGCACCAACGTGCAGGAACGTCTCGCCGCGATCCACGACCTCGACTGCCCGTGGAGGCCCGCCGACCTGGAACAGCGCCTCGGACGCATCCAACGCCAGGGCAACACGTACGGCCACGTGCGCGACTACCGGTACGTGACCGAAGGCACGTTCGACGCGTACAGCTACCAGACCGTGGAACGCAAGCAGCGTTTCATCAGCCAGCTCATGAGCTCGAAGAGCCCCGCCCGCGAGGCCGCGGACCTCGACGCCGACGTGGTGACCCTCGCCAATATCAAGGCGCTGGCCACCGGAGACCCCGACATCCAACGCCGCATGACATTGGAGAACGAGATCAACCAGCTGAAGCTCCTGCGCGCCTCATGGGCGCAGCAGAAGGCCGACACCCGCAGGGACATCGGCCAGCAGCTCCAGCCACGTGTCGAACTCCTGCGCCGGATCATCCGGGAGAAGGCCGACGACAAGCCGCTCGCCTCCAAGGCCCTGAGCATCCACCAGACCGCGCGCATGAACGGCCGATGGGAGGGCATGACCATCAACGGACAGCCGGTCGCCGACCGGCAGACCGCATGCAGGCTCCTCCACCAGGCCGCCCACCAGGCGCACGACGGGGACACGATAGCCGAATACGACGGCCTGCCCGTCATCGCGCACAGGGCGGCCGCCACCGGACGGATCACCCTGGCCGTCAAGGCGGTCCACGAACACGAATCCGGCACGGAGATGCCCGGCCCCTACCTGACCGGACCTTCCAGCATCGTCAGTCAGCTCGACCGGATCGTCAGGAGCATGGCCACCGACCCAGGCAAGCTCACGGAACGGCTGGCCGACGCCGAAAGGGAACTCGCCGCCGCGCAGGAGACACTGGCCGAACCATTCGCCCACGAGGACGAATACCGGCAAAAACAGGCCGAACTCGAACGACTGACGTCCAAACCCGACGAACCCCGGGAGACGGAAAGTAGAGACCAGGAAACCAAGGAAAGGAGCGCAGGAATGCCATTGACAACGGAAAACGCCAGACGACTGCTCGAACAGGACCACGACGTCACCGAAGTCACCCAGGGCGGCAACGCCATGGGCCACTACCTCGAAGCGAGGCTCACGGACGGACGGGCCGTGCAGATCGACTTCCACGACAACCCCGCATGGAAGGACACGGACCGTCTGGCCGGCCGGATCGAGGTGTCCTACGCCAACCGCCCACAGGCGGAATGGCAATACGATGACAACGACATGGCCGACCGCGAACACACCGTCATCGACCCGGCCGACCCAGCCGCCGGGAAAACACTCGCCAAGGCGGTGGAGGGATGGGAACGCGCGGGTGGCCTCCACGCGGCCCGCGCATCCGAGAAGACGAGCCACCTGGCCGCCACGCGGCCGCCGGAGGAATACGCCTACCGGTGGCGGAAGCCCGGGGACCCCGACAGACACATCGCATACCTGAGCACCGCCTTCGACCGCGACCAGGCGATGAAGGCGAGGGAGGACGCCGGATATCTCGTGACGAAGGTCGAGGAGGATCCGGCCATACTCTACGAGCGGCACCGCAAGGCGTCCTGCCTGCATGCGAGCCACATCCTGGAACGATACGACTCCCCCGACCCGACCGCGGTCGGGATCCTCCACGGCATCGTAAGCGAGGTCAACGCTCACGACCCCGAGAACGACATCGCCGCCTACCTCACCTACCCGTCCGACAAGGCGGTCCAGCTCGCCGGCGACGGTCTCACCGAAGAGGACATCGCGGAGAAACGCGAGATGGGCGGATGGGACCCGCGGAAGGACCCGCTCATGCGCATCAACGAGCAGGGCGACTGGACGGGCGTCACCCAGCAGCAGGCCGACCAGCTCGTCTGGGACAACCGCGACGAGATCCTCGCCCGCGCCTCATACGACAGTGAACTGTCCACCTGGACGCTCCACCAGCTCGACCAGCTGGACGAGCCCACGCCGGAACAGGAACGAGACCGTGACATCGACCGGACGAAACCGGAACGCCCGGAACCCAAGCGGGAGCAGCCCACGCCCAAACGCCACGGACTGGGACTGTAGCCTCACACACCCACCGGGGCGGCGCGCGGCTTCGCACGCCGCCCCTCACCTTATAGGAGGAACATATGGCAACGGAAGAACACCCCGCCATGGAACCCGTCATCTGGTTCGAGGGCACTCTCATCAGGGATCCGCAGCCGCACGGAGGACAGGACGACTGGCTGCTCGAGACACTGGCCGACGCCGACGGGCCGAAGATCACCATCCATGCCAGCGGCGAGGATCACTCGGCGAACATCCGCGACAACGCGCACAGGGGATCTCGCCTCATGGTCAAAGGCACCGCCGGAGACGAGGGCTCCGGCATCGATATCGAGGCCACAAGCCTCGCATTCGACCCCAGCCACGACGAGCCGGACGGGGAGCAATGACACGGATCACCGTCAGCGGCATCAGACCGGACAAGGCCGGCACCGGCGAATGGATCGACATCAACAGCCACACCGGCCGGCTCATGTCCACGCTCATGGCCGGCGGCCGACCATTCAGCATCGACGTCACGCCGGACGGCATGACCACCGTCACGCCCCTCACGTCCCCGAAGGACGCGGCGCAGGCCGCCGGCGACGACGCCAAGGCCGGAACAGGCCCGGACAGCGCGAGGATCACCAGCAGGAAGACGCTGTACGAGCGGTTCAAAACCAAACTCAAAGCGAACCTCGACGAAAGAAAACAATAGAAGGAACCATCGAAGGAACCATCATGGAACGAATAAGAGGAATCGTCATCAAGACGTTGACCGTCCTCGCGGGATTCTGGATCGCCGACCTCGCGGCCGCACGCGTCCAGGCCGGCATCAAGGCCGGTGAAAGCATCGAACGGATCATGGACGGCATGACGACCATGCTCCAGCATCCGACCGCCCTGGGATTCGACCGAACCAGCCTCCTATGCGGACTGGGCGGCGCATGCGCGGTAAGCCTGTTCCACCTCTACCGGTGGAGCATGAGCCAACGCAACTGGCGAGAAGGCGAGGAATACGGCTCCGCACGCTGGTCCACCAGCCGGGAGATGGCACCATACACCGACAGCGACACCAGGCAGAACCTCCAGATGACGGCCACCGAGGGCCTCAGCCTCGACGCGCAGGCCACGCGCCGAAACCTCAACACCGCCGTCATCGGCGGATCCGGATCCGGCAAGACCGCCACCCACGTCATCCCCAACATCCTCAAGGGCAACATGAACTACGCGTGCACCGACCCGAAAGGCGAACTCTACGCGAAGACCGGCGGGAAACTAAAGACGATGGGCTACACGGTCAAACAACTCGACCTGGTGGACCTGACCAGCGAGACGAAATTCAACCCCATGCGCTACATCGACCCCACGAAACCCGACGTGGCGATCATGCGCCTGGTCACCAACATCATGGACAACACCAACGGCTCCACACCCAAGGAGCACCAGACCGACGACTTCTGGACCAAATCCGAACGCAGCCTCCTGACCGCACTCACCGCGTTCGTCTACTACCTGCCCGACGACATCCTCAAGGACTGCCTGCACATCGACGCCGGACAGACCCTCAACGCGGTCGCCGACATGCGCGACCTGCTCGAAGCCAGCGAACAGGACGAGACCAAGGAAAGCCAGGTCGACGCCGTCGCCCGGACCGCCACTGAAATATACGAGGAGACCCGCGCCGAATGGGAACGCGCGGGCGCGGACCACGACGACCCGGACCTGCGGGAGGCATGGAGGCTCGCCCAGGGCCTGAAGTTCGCCGCCCGCCAGTACCGGCCCTTCACCCAGGGCGCGGGAGAGACCAAGAAGGGCATCATCATCAGCCTCGGCGTGCGCCTCGCCCCACTGACCGTCGGACCGGTCAGGGAGATCCTCTCCGACGACAACCTCGGCATCGACCGGATCGGCGGATACCAGGACGAGCACGAAGGCGGCTACAGGCGCCCCAACAAAAAGACGGCCATATTCCTCGCCCTGCCCGACGAGGACCCGACCTTCAACTTCCTGGCCGCGATCTTCTACCAATGCCTCTTCGACAGCATCATCCGCCGCTGCCGCACCTACCCCGGCGAATGCCTCGCCACGCCACTGCACTGCTTCCTCGACGAGTTCGCCAACGTCGGCCGCATCCCGAACTTCGACAAGCTCGTCGCCACGATCCGCTCGCGCAAGGTCAGCGTCAGCATCATCCTCCAGACCATCGCCCAATTGAAGACCATGTACAAGGACTCGTGGGAGACCATCGTCGGCAACTGCGACAGCGTGCTCTTCCTCGGCGGCAACGAGCAGTCCACCACCGAATGGCTCAGCAAGCTGCTCGGCAAGGAGACCATCGACATCCGCACCACCAGCGACTCTAAGGGCGTGTCCGGCAGCCACACCACCAACTACCAACGCACCGGACGCGAACTCCTCACGCCCGACGAGCTCGCGCAATTGGACAACGACAAATGCATCTACAACCTGCGCGGACTCCACCCGTTCCTCAGCCGCAAGGCATGGCCGGGAACCACCATCGCCAGACCGAAATCCACACTCAAGCACTCCAAGGGATGGAAGACCGCGGCATGAACCGGACATCATTCGTCTCCATCGCCCCAGGAATCGCCGTCAGAGCCGACTATCGCATCCGCGCAATGGAGGACCGCATCGGGAAATACGACATCCGCCTGCACATGGGATACAGCGAGGAAGAGCAGCGCATCGTGCTGCGGAACTGCGAGATAGGCACTACACGCGAACTCAAGATCAGGGACATCGCACGGCTGCCAATCGAGCAGATCATCCGCTCCTACCGTCCCCCTCTGTGGTCCTATGAGATCACGGATACCGGAACCAATATCTTCGGCCCACTGCCGGATTGGGAACATGACGTGCTGAGCAGCGTTGATTTCCCCACACTCCGTAAGCAGGGCCCCACGCCCGACACCCTGAAATGGGCCTCACGAGTCTATTCGGTCACTCAGCTCAACAAAGGTCCCGCAACAAAACGCTTGACGGAAATCTTCGGCATATACCGGCATATTCATCCGGCCGCGCCGTGCCGGAAGTCTTCGAATTCCGTTCTCAGCCGACGGTCGCGCCGTCGGTGCCTGATGGCTTAGATGGGGTCGGCTGGGGCGTCGGCGTGGAGGGCGTGCTGGGCGTCGATGGCGCGGGCGTGGTGGATTGTCCGGTGGTCCCCCGGTTCGTCCGACCGCCGGTGCCGCCTGACGTGGAGCCGCCGGTGCGGCGCGTGGTCTGGCCGCCTGTGGACTGCTGGGACTGCTGCGCCTGCTGTTGCGCGGCCTGGGCCTCAGCCTGCGCCCGGGCCTCGTCCTCCTTGGCTTTGTCGGTCTCCTCCTTGGCCTTGATGGACTGGTTCACCTTGTCCATGGCCTTGCGGATGGCGTCCGCGTCGCGTCCTTCCATGGCCTTGGCGAGGTCCGCGCGGGTGCTCTCGTCGGCGACCTTTCCTGCTGATTCGTCATGGAGTGTTTTCGCGTCCCGCACGGTCTTGTCGAGGATGGACCGGTTCACCTTGTCCATCGCGTCGGCCAAGTTCCCGGTGCGGCGCTTGTATTCCCTGCCGGCCTTGGCGACGGTGCCGGCGTCGGGTTTCGAGGCCGGGCATGAGGGAAGCTCCGGAATGGACGCGTCGGCGAGTTCGTCGAGCCGGTCGAGGGTGGATCGATCCGCGACCTGGTCCTTGCCGGTGGCGGATGCGAGGCTGCGGGCCTTCTCCACCGTCTTTTCCAGTGCGTCGCGTTGGTTGTCGGCCGTGTCGTGCGCCTTCCGGCAGGCGGTCGTCGCCTGGGCGAGCGTCTGCCGGTCCGTCTTCTCGCCGTGATGGCGGGCGAGCATGGTTCCCTCGCCGATCACGAGTCCGATGGCGAGGATCGCGGCGACGATGATGCCGATGGTCTTCCATGGGATCGCACGGCGCACTTTGACGTCGGCGAAGGGGTCTTCGTCCTCGTCGGTCCCGTCGTCCATCGGTGTTTCGGTTTCCGCCGGTTCCGGTAGGGGCGGGATGTCCATGGTGTCCGGCTCTGTGTCGGCGACCTGTTCGAGCGCGGCGAAATCCCCGTCGGCGGCGGACAGGGCGTCCCGCGTGTCGTCGCCGGGGCGCGTGTCCTCCGGGGCCGGCTCCTCACGCCGGTCGGATTCGACGTCCCGTGGCGTGGCGTCCTCTTCCTTTTCCGGTTCGGGCGTGGACGGTTCCGGATCGGCGGCGGCCTCCTCCTCCGGTGTGGCCTGCACGGGTTCCGGACCGTCGTCGGGATCGGCCGGGACGTCCTCCGGTTCCCCGCTGTGCTCCGGCGGCAGAGGGGCGGCCGGTATGGCGACGCGGCGGCGGCCGCGCATGGATTCGGGCGGTTTCGGCGCGGCTCCGGCAGCGTCGAAACCCTGCTCCTGCGCGGTATGCCACCAGTCGACGAGTTCGGGCCATACGTTCGGATGTCCGGCGATCAGACGCATCCATGGCCGCCAGCCCGGGTCGTTGGCCATGGCGTGCAGCTGGTCGGCCGAGAGCCTGGGGCTGAGGATCGGCTCGCCCGTCTTCCTGTCGGTCCTCATTTCTCCCCCTCGTCCTTCTCTTCCGGGGCCTTGTCCCCGAGGGTCGTGTACGCGCCTTCGAGAGGGCCGCTGATGCCGGTGCATTTCCAGCCCTTGTCGGCGGTCCATTGGTATGTGAGGGTCCATGGCGATTCGAGTCCGGTCCACACGCTGCATGTCGCGGTCGTGTCGGTGCCGGCGTTCATGCCGCCGGACGGGGTAGTCGAGGGTTGTTCGGCGATCCGGTCGGCGGGGATGTTCAGGCCCTGCGCGTCGGTTGTGAAGTACCGTTTGACGAGCCTGTCCCGGTCGGCTCCCTTGGAGGTGTATGCGGCGGCGGCCTTCGGGGCGAGCCTTTCGCACACCTCCAGCGGCTTCTGGTGTTTCACGGCTGTCTTTCTCTTGGGGGCGGGGGCCTCCGTGCCGCCGATGGAGGCCGTGGCCGCCCGTTCCCCCGTTCCGTCCGTCCGCGGGGTGGGCGTCGTGAGGATGTGGGCGATGTTCGCGCCGGCGAGGAGGATGATGGCCGCTGTCGTGGCCGCGATGATGAGGATGTTCCTTTTGTGCTCGTCCATTTCTTTTCCTTCCTAGTGGATGAAGCTGATGCCGCCGGCGTTGGCCTTGAGCTGCGCAGCGCTGATGGTCTGGGTGACGACGGCCATCCAGCCTGTGCCGGACTGGCTGATGAGGATCGAGCCGTCGGAGTTGACCTGTTCGACGACCGCGACGTGACCGTAGTATCCGTCGGCTCCGAGCACGCCGGCTTCGAAGCACATCACGTCGCCGGGCTTCGGGCTCTTGGACACCTTGTAGCCGAAGCGGGCGGCGGTGTCGTTCCACTGCGCGCCGTTGCCCATGTGCGCGTCGACGGGCTTGCCTATCTGGTTGCGGCGCATGGCGGCCCACCAGGTGCACTGGTAGGTGTCGTAGTCGGGGAAGCGCGCGTAGTGCAAGCCCATGGCCTCGATGTTCACGTGCCAGCTGTCGCTCATGACGAGCTTCGGGCTCAATGTGCCGACGGTCGCCCCCGAGTCGTCGCCGCCCGACGAGGTGTATTTGCTTCGGGCCAGGTCGATGATCCGCTTCACGTAGTTCGTGGTCTCGGTGAAGGGCGGTATGGTGCCGTATTTCAGGACGTTGCCGAGGCCGGCGTTGTAGGCGGCGAGGGTCAGCTGGAGCGTGTCGCCGGCCAGTCTTCCGGATTTCTTGGCCGTCTCGACCTGCGAGGCGAGGTCGCACATGTAGTTGCCCTGGCTCCAGATCGCGTCGTGCGGGTTCCAGATGTCGGCCTTGCCGTCGCCGTCGCCATCCAGTCCGTGGGCGGCCCATGTGCCCGGCATGAACTGGGCGATGCCCTGCGCGCCGGCGCCCGATCCGGCCTTCGGGTTCCAGTTGGATTCCTGTTCGATCTGCGCGGCGATGATGCTCGGCGTGACGACCTGGCAGATGGATCCGGCGCGGATCACGTCGGCCTCGTACTCGGCGGGCACGTTCGCGACGCCGGTGGACTCGCTGGCGCTGGAGCCCAGGAACGCGCCCATGACGGCCAGGAGCACACCGAGCACGGCGATCAGCGCCGCGATGACCGGAACGATGGGAAGGCTGATGGAGGCGGCGCCGGCGGCGATGCGGGACGCGGCGGCGCGCACGAGGTTCACGGCAGCGCGGGCCACGCGCGCGCCCGTGGTCCCGACTGCCTTGACCCCGCGGACGGCCTTGGCCGGCGCGCGGCGGTGGCGCCAGATGAACCGGGCGGACGAGTTGACGCCTTTGACGCCCTTGCGGGCGGCCTTGAAGGTCAGGTCGCGTGTGGCGGCGCCCAGCTGAGACGCGGGGTCGTCGTCCGCGGCGGTGAGCCGTGCGGACGCCTCGTCCATCCAGTCCAGGCCGGTGGTTCCGATGCGTTTGACGCCCCTGCCTGCCTTTTTCAGGCCGCCGCCGACATGCCTGCCGATCATGCGGCTCGCCTTGCCCTTGGCGGCGAATCCGCCGATGCGGGCGCTGGGCTTCGCGTCGGATAATACGAGAGGCTTGCCGGCGTGCTTCCTCGCGTCGGCGATTCGTTTGGCCCTGGCCGCGCCCGGCTTGCCTTTCCGCAGCGCCCTGTCCAGCTGTCTCGCGGTCTTTTCCTCGGCCTTGTATGCGGCGACCATGGCCCGTTTGGGGCGGGTCATGACGGCGCGGGCCCGTCCGGCCACATGGCCGACGGCGTGCGCGGCCGTGGCACCGGCGGACATTGAGGTCCTGGCGGTGAGTTCCATGGCGGTGTGGCCCATGGTGTCGGCGATGTCAGCCCGGTCGATGCCGGCCTGCGCGGCGTTCGACGCCATCATGGTGGTGGCGTGGCCCAGCCGGTCGCGCAGGCCGGTCCCGCGGCGGACGCGGACCTTGGCCGGCTGCGCGGGGACGGCATGGGCGCGGGCCGCGGCGTATCGTGTCGGCGCGGTGCCTCGGAAGACCCTCCTACCGCCCGTCGCACCGGTCCCGACCTGCCGTCCGGCTCCTGTGAGGCGGACGGGATTCGTGCGCCGCGAGACGGTGCGGCGCACGAATCCGCCGTGCAGATGGTAGGGGCTTCCGGTCCGGGCGTATGCGGCGTGGCGCGCGGACGTCCGGGCAGTCGGCACGCGGGTCCGGTCGCCGGGAACCCGGTATCGGCTCGGCGTGTGGTCGCGCCGCTGCCGGTCGACCGGGGTTGTCGCGGCATGCGATTGCGTGCGGACGGCGTACCGCCGATGGCGGTGGTACTGTCCCGCGCCGCCGTATGACGCGTGGGCCTGCCGCCGTTGCGGATGGCGTCGGGTGTACTCCGACCGGTATGCGGCCATGGGGGCCGGGGACGGCTCATACCCGTGCCGCGTGTCCGACGCCTGTGGTCGGCGGCGGTTCGACGTCCGCCACGCGCCGGCCGTGTCGACGCGGCGCGTGGCCCGGTAGGCGGAGCGTGCGCCCGCATGGCGGGCATGGGCCTGGCTCATGATGCGCTACTTTCCTTCCTGTTCCTGGAAGCTGGTGGAGTACAGCCGGTAGAGGTCGCCGCCCGACGGGATGCGCCCGTCGAACGGGACGAAGGCGCTGCCGATCTTCATCAGGCCCTGGCCGGGCAGCACGCCGGTGAAGTACTGGCGCTGCTCCTCGCTCAGGTTCAGCAGCTCGCACAGGGCGTCCGCGTCGGTGCTGTTCTGGCTCAGGAGCATGAGGAAGTCGGAGTTGGACAGCATCTCGCGCGCGTCCTGGAGGTCGAGGATCTCCTCGACGTTCTGGGTGATTCCGGTGACGCCGAGGCCGTATTTGCGGGCGCGCTTGTAGATGTCCTTGAACTGGGCGGCGGAGTACTGGTTGGAGAAGAACCGGTGGAACTCGTCGACGTACAGCCAGGTGCGCCGGCCGGCCGCCTTGTTGCGGATGACGCGGTTCCACACCTGGTCGATGACGACCATCATACCGAACGTGCGGAGCTCGCCGGACAGGCCGGACACGTCGAACACGGTGAACCGGTTGGAAAGGTCGACGTTGGTCTGCCCGTTGAAGCCGCTCATGGAGCCGGTGATGTACGGGTTGAGCGCGTCGGCGAGGTACCGGCCCTCGTCGTTGCCGCAGTCCTGGAGCTCGTCGTGCAGGTCCTGCAATGTGGGCTGGGTGACGCCGCCGCCCTGGTTGCGGTAGCGCGTGTACAGGTTGCTGACGCACTGGTCGACGAGTCCCTTCTGGAGCGGGTCGAGCCCGTCGATGCCGCCGATGAGCGCGCCGACCATGGAGACCACGTTGTTGGTCTTGTCCTTGACGGGGTCGGAGGCCGCGTCGTCGTCCAGGACGATGTCCATCGGGTTGACGCGCGTGCCGGTGCCGGCGCTGATCTGGATGATCTGTCCGCCGAACGCGGCCGCGAGGGCGAGGTATTCGCGTTCCGGGTCGATGACGATGACCTCGTCGTCCCTGTTGAGGAACATGCCGGCGATCTCCTGTTTGACGGTGAAGGATTTGCCGCCGCCGGACGTGCCGAGCACGAACCCGTTGGAGTTCATGTGGCTGCGCCGGTCCGCGAGGATCGGGTTGCCGGAGCGGGCGTTGCTGCCGTAGAACAGGCCGTGGGGTTCGAACACCTCCTGAGTGGTGAACGGGATGAGGATGGCGGCGGAATTCGTGGTCAGGGTGCGTTTCATGGGCAGCGGGTTGTTGCCCAGGGGCAGTTCGGCGGTCAGTCCCTCCATCTGCATGAACTTGAGGCTCTCGGCCGTGCATGATTGGGCGTTGACCTTGGCCTTCACGTTCCTGCACGCGACCTCCAATTCCTCCTGGCTCGCGGCGGACACTCCGATCACGATGATCGAGTCCACGAGCCTCTGGTTGGTGGTGCGCAGCTCGTCGCGCAGTTGTCCGAGCTGTTCCTGCTGGTCGGCGAGGTCGTCGGGCAGGTCGTCGGGGTCGAGTCCCTGCTTGCGGTTCTTGCGCCGCTGGTCCATGACCTGCATCTTGATCTCGGCGTTCTTGCGGCGCACGAGCGTCATGCTTTCGCCGCGGTCCATGGGAGCGAGGTGGATGCTCACGTCGACGCGGGCGCGCAGGCCGGTCAGGTCGTTGACCAGCTGGTCGCTCAGTTCGGGCGGCAGGCCGGACACCCACATGGTGCGGTGCAGGTACCTGGAGTCCAGGGATTCGATGTCCAGCTGGATGGGGTTGCGCGCGTCGATGCTCCACGGGCATACGAGGTCCTTCGTGTCGGGTTTGCCGGGCGCGTGCTCGAAACGGCGTTCGCTGAACCGGAACTCCTCGCCGGGGCGGAGCACCTCGGCCATGAGGCGCAGACGGTGCTCTCGGTCGAGGCGGGTGGCCTTGCACGCGTCGATGGAGCGCATCTGGCTGACGAGGCTGTTGCACAGGGCGTTCAGGCTCGCGACGGCGGCCTGCTCGTCGCTCTCTTGGACCGTGACGGTCAGGGTCTTCACGGTGCTGGTGTCGCGGCTGACGGATTCGAGCTTGCCTTGGGCGAGCCGGTTGTAGTCGAGCCGGTAGTGGTCGAGGCTGTCGCCCTTCTCGTCCATCATCACGTCGGAGAGGATCTCGCGCACGCCGCGCGAACGCGTGTAGGAGGCGATCTGCACGCTCTGGCCGGCCTCGAAGCTGTTGATGAGCTTGGCCCACCGGTCGATGATCTCCATCTGGTGGGATTCCGGGCTCAGCTGGTAGTTGATGTCCTGGAAGAGGATGGTGGCGCTCCACCGGTCGTCGCCCAGGCTGGCGATCCCGTTGCGCAGCATCGCGTCGTAGCCGATGAGCTGTTTGACGCCCTTCGGCAGGTGCGTCGCCTTCCTCCTGCGCTCCTTGGCCCTGGCCTCGGCCGCGGCCGGGTCGCGGGTCTTCTTCTTGCCGAACAATTGCTCACCTTTCCTTGATCGTTGGTTTCGCGCCGGTGCGGCAGGGCCTGCCCGGTCCGTCGAGCAGGTAGACCTCGCGCTGCGTGTAGTGGCGCAGGATGTATTTCAGGTATTTCTCGGGCATGAGCCCCTTGGGCCTCACCCATCCCCATACGGCGATGGGCAGGCCGGGCGGGAAGATCAGGTACATGGCGAGGTTGGGGTCGACGCCCAGGCCGAGCCACAGGCCGACGTACCCTCCCCCGCACACGATGACGAGGATGACGGCGGCGAGGCACTGCCGCCAGCTCATCCCCATGAACACCTTGCTTTCGATGGTGGTCAGCTCCCTGTAGACGGGCATCTGCAACGCCATGATGGTTCCTTTCCTTTATTCGCCGCCGAAGAGCTTCTTGGCGACGGAATTGGCCGCCATGACGATGCCGATGAGCATGACGCTCGCCAGGAGCAGGCCGGTGAAGTTGTCGAGCACCCAGCCGGAGAGGCTGTCGCCGTCCTTGTACTTGCTCGGGTTCAACGTGCCGCCCACGAACGTGCGGTACATGAGTATCGCGAGATACAGGGTGGCGCACTGGAACACCAGCGACGCGTACTGCTTGAAGTAGTTGACGCCCCACTGGCGGGTCTCCTCCTGGGCGATGAACGCGATCGGCAGCGGGTTGAACGCCGTGAGCATGTAGATCTGCACGAACCGCAGGAGGATCACGACGGTGACGACGATGGTCGCGCCCTTGGAGACGAGGAACGGGATGATCAGCAGGATCAGGCACGGGATCTGTCCGAACGTGCCGGCGGAGTCGATGGCGTCGCGCATGCTGTCGCCCAGGCCGAGGCCCGACGCGGATCCCGTGGTGGGGGCGGCCGAATGGATGCCGCCCATCACGCCCTCGCCAATCTCGTCGATGGCCTTGAGCATGAGCTCGCTGTGCTGGGCGGCGGTGAACACGAGCACGAGCTTGAACATCGCCATGGCGACGAGCTTGACGCCCAGTTCGCGGTCGCCGTCGGCACGGGTGCTGACCCTGGCGAGTTCGAGGACGCACAGGATGGCGAGGATCGTGCTGGCGATGGGCTTGACGGCCGAGCGGGCGATGGTCAGGCTCAGCTGGTACATGCCCGCGTTGTATTCGGCGGGGGTCTTCAGCAGGTCGGCCACGAGGTCGTCGCCGACGCCGGACCCTATCGAGTTGAGGATGCCGACGATGAAATCGACCATGCGTGGCCTCCCTTCTACAGGGCGATGGTGGAGAACAGGGCCGCGGCGGCGATGATCAGGCCGCCGCCGACGACCTGCCAGACGCCCGACTGGGTGGCGGGGCCGTTCTGGTCCTTCAGGCCGCCCGCGAGGGTGATGACGCCCCACACGGCCCACAGGCCGCCGCCGATGATGGCGAACTGGCTGAACAGCTGCAACGCGCTGGTGACCACGCTGCTGGATCCGGCGGCGAGGGTGATTGTCTCGGACATGATGGTTCCTTTCGACTTGTTTTCCGATGACCTGCCCACGGTACGGCCGTGTCGGATGGCCCGGTTTGGACAAAAAGCGAGGGGTCCCGGCCGGCGCGGTTGGGCGTCGGCCGGGACCCCTGCGGCGAACGGGAGGCCGCCTATTCGGCGTCCTGGACGCCGGTCCCGTCGTCGGACGGGGCGTCGTCGCGTTTGCCGCGGTGCAGCCTGCGGGTCAGGCCCGCCGCCAGGCATGCGACGCCGGCGGCGAGGAGCACGGCGACGACACTGATCATGCTTGCCGTGTCCGCGCCCGTGCTGGCGAGTCCCTCCACGGTCGCGCCGTCGATGCCGGCGCGGTTGAGCGTCAGGGGCTTCTCGGAGACCTTGAGCGTGTACGTGGACTTGGTGAGGCCGTCGGCGCTGGTGGCGGTGATGGTGGCCTTGTCGTGGTCCTTGTGGATGGTGACGCCCATGCCGGTCGACTTGTCGAAGTCGGCGGATGCGGTCCAGTGGTCGATGTTGTCGACCTGCGCCGTGTACTCGTGCTTCGACGGGTCGAAGCCGTCGATGGCCCTGCCGTCCACGATGATGGACGTGATGGCGGCCTCGTGCGTCGCGCGGGTGAGGTAGGTGACGGTGAATGCGGGAGCGGGGTTGGCGAGGGTCACGCCGTCCGGGGCGAGGATGTTGAGCGTGTACCTCCAGCTCATGCCCCTGACCTTTGATTCGGAGACCTGCACAATCTGGCCCTGCTTGCTCGCGTAGGCGAACGTGCCGCCCTCGGGGATCGTGTAGTCCGTGGCTTTCACGGCGTGGTATTCGCCGTCCAGGAGGTAGCCGTGACTCACGAGCGTGGTGTCGTCGCGGCTTGCGGCGGGCGTCTGCCCGTCGGTGTCCTTGGCGGCTCCGGGCGTGAACGCCTCCTCGGCGGTCGGCGTCCCGTGGTCCCGGACGACGGTCACGCTGTACGTGCGCGACTGGCCGTCGGCCGAGCGCGTGGTCCAGTATTGGGTGGTGGCGTAGCCGGCGCGGGTCACGTCGCCGGCCTTGACGCTCACCCCGGACGGGGCCTCGGGCAGGATGTACGCGCCGGGGTCGTTCGCGCCGATGCGGATGGTGTAGTCGAGCACGTCCGGGTCCCAGCCGTCGATCAGCGCGCCCTTCCCCGCCTTGCCCGTGAGGTCCACGTACAGGCCGTTCAGTCGTGCGTGCGGGTTGGAGGGCGTGGGCTTGGCCTTCTCGAAGTCCACGGTCACGGTGTAGGTCACGCCGTTCAGGGTGGTCTTGAGGATGCGGGATGCGTTCGCGCCGAGGGTCGGGGCGACGGGGTCGCCCTCGCTGACGTCGGCCTTGTCGCCGGCGGCGCTGGTGTGGCCGAGGGTGTACTGGTCGGCGACGGCGTCGGCGGGCATGGTGATCGCGTATTCGTGCCTCGACGGGTCGAAGCCGCTGATGTCGTGTCGGCTGGTGGTGCCATCCGGCTTGCGTTGGATCAGGCTCAGGCCGGCGACGTGGCCTTCGGTGCGCGAGGCGCTGACGTAGACGATCCAATGCTGGGTCCGGTCGGTGCCCGCGACCTTGACGTCGCCCTCGACGCGTCCCTGGCGGGTGTACGTGGTGGTGGTGTCGGTCGTGGTGGTGTGGACCTGGCCGCTCCAGGTGACCTGCGCTTTCCGGCCGTCGATGGTCACGTCGGCGTCCTTGGGTTGGTTCGCCTGGTCGAGGCTTGCGGTGACGGTGGCGGACAGATAGCCGCTGCCGGCGATGAATCCGATGTCGTGGCCGTCGGGGCCGGTGGCCTCGACGCGTTTGCCGAGCGTGTACGAGTAGTCCTGGCTCCAGGTGGCCGGGCGGTTCCCGTTCGGCGTGATCCCCTCGTAGTGGGCGGTGCCGGTGGCGCGGGCCACGCCCAGGTCCTCGTCCGTCAGCGTGGCCGGATCGTCATTCTGGACGCGGCCGATGGTGATGGATCCGAGTTTGCCCAAGGTCGGGTCGTTCGAGGCCAGCGCCACGGTGTCGCCGGGCGCGGCGTCGGCCGTGTCCGGGGCCTTGCCGTCGTAGCCCTGGCCCTTCTCGTGGGAGAGCGTCGTGCCGTCCGTCTTCCAGGTGATCGTGTCCAGGTTGCCGACGGCTTCGGCGAGCCGGTCGCGCATCGCGTCCATGGCCTCGTCGGTCGCGCCGGTCCGGTCGAGCTCGTCGGCCTGTTCTATCGCGTCGGCCAGGTTCTCGAGGCTCGCGGCGGTGTATTCGCCGGCACCCTGGTCGTATGCCTGGCGGGCCGCGGCGACGGCCTGCGTGAGGCCCGTGTGGTCGGTGTCGCGTCCGGCGGTCAGGGTGGCCTGCCATTTCTGGCCCTGGATCTCGCCGGAGGCGGTGCCCTCGCGCACGACCTTGCCGTCATGCAATGTGGGTTCGCCCCAGGTGATCTCGTGTTTGGACCCGTCGGACAGGCCGATGTTCCTCACTGGCGGCTCGTTGTCGTCCTTCAGGGTGAGCGTGCGCCCGTAGGATGCCTCCCATGCGCCGTCCTTCAGGGTGAACGGGGTGCCGTCGCTCAGCGTGGTCGCCGTGCCCGTGGTCCAGGTGGCGGGCACGTGGACGGCGGGGTGGCCGTCCTTCGCTTCGGCGGTCAGGATGCCGGTTCCCGTGGTCACGCCGAGGTTGGGATGCTCCTCGGCCGCGTCGGCGAGGGTCAGCGGGATGGTGGTGCCGTCGGATCCCTGCACGCTGGCATTGTCGGGGCGCTTGTCGAACGTGGGCAGGGACTGTCCGTCGGGCAGGGTGAGCGTGCCCTTGTCGTCGGCCGTGAGGACGGCGCCCATCAGCGTCCAGGTGGTGGTGTCACCGGCGTTTGTCTGGTCCTTGTCATCCGCGCCGTTGCCGGATGCGGATGAGGATGGGGCGGAGGCGGATCCATCCGCGGCGAGGGCGGCCGGGGGCAGGCCCATGCCCGCCAGCAGCGTGGCCGCGGCGATCAGCGTCGCGGCGGGTTTTTCGAGACTATGTGGATTCTTCATCTGGATTTCTTCCTTTAAAGATTCGGTGGGAAAGGGAAAGAGCGGGGCCCGGCCGCGGTTCACATGGCCGGCCGGCCCCGCTCTTTCGTCAATCGGCCTATGTCAGGCGTGGCGTGCGTGGCGCTGCCGGCGCAGGATCATCAGGCATGCGCCCAGCAGGGTGGCCGCGGCCATGCCGATGGCGATCGGCGTGATGCCCGCGCCGGTCTTGCCGAGCTCCTGCAACGCGGCGGGGGCGGCTGGACAGCCGTCCTTGGTCTTCCACTGCGCGTACAGGATGGTGGTGCCGGTGAGCGGGTCGAGTTGGTCGCCCTTCTGGTAGGTCTTGCCCTTGCCGTCCTTCTGGGTGTTCCAGCCGGCGAACTCCTTGCACTCGTCCTTGTTGGTGAACTTGTTCTCGGAGGCTTCGGGAGTGTCGCCCACGTGGCCGTCGTAGCCTGGGGTCTGGCCCTCTCCGCCGTTGGGGTCGTAGGTGACCTTGGCGGGGGTCTTCGCGTTGCTCACGTCGCCGATGTTCACGGTGGTGTGCTTCGCGTCGATGGTGACGGTGATCGGCGCGCTGATGGGGTCGTGGCCTTCGGGGGCCTTGGTCTCCATGAGCTCGTATTCGCCCCAGTCGAGGCCGGTGAGCTTGAACGCGCCGTCCTCCCCTGCCTGGTCGAGTTCGCCGTTGTCGGTGATGGCGGTCGGCTGGCCGTCCTTCGGGGTGAGGGTCCATTCGCTGCCCGCGAGGACCTCGCCGGAATCCTTGTCGGTCTTCACCCAGGTCAGGGTGCCGGGGATCCGCTTCCATTGCGAGTACAGGACGGTGGTGCCGGCCGGCAGGGTCAGCTTGTCGCCCTTCTGGTAGGTCATGCCCTTGCCGTCGGCCTGGGTGTTCCAGCCCTGGAAGGTGTATCCCTCGTTGGTGAAGCCGTTCGCCGCGATGGTCGCCTGGTCGCCCTTCCAGCCGGTGTGGCCGGCGGTCTCGCCGGTCGCGTCCGGCGAGTTCTTGTCATACACGAGGTCGGCTTTGCAGGCGGGGTCGCGCTTCCACTGCGCGTACAGGGTGATGTCGCCCTTCAGGGTGACAGCCTGCTTGTCGGTGTATTTGGTGCCCTTGCCGTCCTTCTGGGTGTTCCAGGAGTCGAACAGCCAGCATTCCTTCGAGAAGCCGTTGGGTGTCAGGGTGGTGGTGTCGCCCTGGCCGCCCTTGGTGTCGTCGGTGGTGCCGGTGCCGCCGTTCGGGTCGTAGTGGATGGATGCGGGGATCCGCTTCCATTGCGCGTACAGGACGGTGGTGCCGGCCGGCAGGGTCAGCTTGTCGCCCTTCTGGTAGGTCTTGCCCTTGCCGTCGGCCTGGGTGTTCCAGCCCTGGAAGGTGTAGTTGGCGTTGGCGAACTTGTTCGCGGCGATGGCCTGCTCGCTGCCGGCGGGCGCGGTTACCGCGTCCTTGCCCATATCGCCGGTCGCGGTCTCGGCATTCTTGTCGTATTGGAGTCTGGCGACCTGGACGGGGATGACGGGCTTGGGCAGGGTGCTTGTGCCGGTCGCGCCAGTGTTTGGGCTGGTGTGGGTGACGGTGTTGGTTCCGGTGTTGGAATACCAGCCGTGCTTGCCAGCGGACAGGCTGCCGGTGCCCGGGTCTCCCGTGTCGGGGCCGGGCTGTCCGGCGACGGCCTGCTGGAGGACCTTGTCAGTGGGTTTGACGGGGATCGTGACCGTGACGGTCTGGGAGCCCTTCAGCTGGTTCAGCAGTCTCACGCTGATGCGGTTGTTCGCGTACGTGTACTCGTAGTCCTTGCCCTCAACGAGGGTCGTCGCCTTGCCGCCGTCCGTGCTCACGCCCACGCTCAGGCCGGGACGGCCCTTCGTATCGGTGGAGACCGGTTTGACGTTGCCGCTCAGCTGGTCGATCAGGGTCACGCCCTTGGCGAAACCGCCGGTCATCAGCTCATTTTCGACGTTGGATTCCAGGTCCTCGGAGACCTGGTCGCCGGTGGAGGAGAATTCGGTCTTCGCCTTCGCGCCGAACACGTCCTTGCTCAGATGCTCCAGCTTCGACAGGTCCTGGCCGTCGCGCTGCAAACCGATCGATGTGAAGTTCTGAATGTGGTCGCCGTACGAGGCGGCGAACTCCCTCGCGCGGGACAGCGCGCGGGAATAGGCTTCTTCTTCTTTGTAGCCATCCGCGCCAGCCCATGTGTTGGGGTGTCCGTCGCTGAAGAAGAACACGTCCGTGGGCAGCTGCTCATGCGCCATCACGTTCGACGCACCGTCGAACGCGGCCTCCCAGTTCGTGCCATACTCGGAGCCATAGAAGACGCCGTTATGAGTAGTAGTAGTAGTAGTAGAGACGGGCACCATGATCCTGTCCAGGTCCGCCGGGTTGGTGCTGTGCGTCACCATGTTCTCGTACCCGTCGTACCAGACCGAATTCTCCTCCCCCGCGCCGCCGGCGAACAGGACCACGCTCACCTGCACCTGGCCCGTCGCCATCAGACGCCTGCCCAGGGAACGCACAGCGTTCGCGATCTCGTCATACTCAGCCTGGCCCACCGAACCGGTGCGATCCAGAACGAACAGGGCATGTTCCCTGTTCTTCGCGTAGTCACGGCCCGTGGCCGACAGGTTCACGTCGAACACGTTCGGCTTGTCAGTCGCGGTCACCGTCTTCGATGCCGTCAGGCCGGGCTCGTCGGTGTCGGCGGCCAACGCGGTGCCGGCGACGACGCCGCCGGTCAACAGGGTCGCCATGGCGGCCGCCGTCGCGGCCATCCGGCTCAACCATTTCCTCTGCTTCATAGGAATTCCTTTCAAGCGCCCGGATCCCTTCCGGGCATACAACTCCCATGAAACACGCTTCCGACACACCCCGGTTTGGACATCGGCGGAAACCCGAGGACAGGACCCTCCAATCGGTGTCCCAGTCCGCAAGCATCAGTTTGGACATAGAAAAATCCCCGTACCGGAGAAGCCATTACGGGGATCAGAAAGAAAACGAAAGAATCAGCCGATTGGATAGAAATACTTCCCGTCACAATTCGGATCGACGGTTAATACGTCGACGGTATTCGCGCTCCTCAATCTCGAGGATCACGCCCGTGCGCGAGAGACAGGACCTCTCCCCCGGCTCCGACGCAGCGTTCTTTTCGTTCATCTCATTCCTCGTTTCCGTCTTTCCATATCGTGCGGTCGCGCTCCCATTCCCAGTCGTGCCGCTCATCCTGATACCGCTTCCATTTCTCATGCTCGGCGTTCTGCCTTCTCTCGATGGCCTCTCGTTCCATGGCGCGGCGTTCGAGCATGCTCGGACGCACAATCAGCCACTCGCACAGTGCGCCGACCAGGGCGCAGCCGACCATGACTGCCACGGCGTCCCACTTCACGCCCTTGTTGTTGATGAGATCGGCGATCTGGAACATCGCGAGTATCACGAACAGTATGCCCGCGATCTTCAGCACGATCTTTGCCAGGAAACGTATCGGATGCGACAGGAACTCCAGAACCACGCTCAGGACCATCAACACGATGAACGCCGTCAACACGATTCCGACTACAGTCAGCGGATTGCTCATGTCCATAGCCAACCCCCTTTAATATCTCTTCTCTGGATCGATTTTACGCGGTCGCGCCGTGTGCATAGCATTTGCATTCAACGATGGACATGACGCCGTCCCGGCCCCGCAGCAGGATGTCGTATCCACCGTCCCTGGAGGCAGGAGTCACCTCGGTCGTGTATCCGAGCGAACGGAACATGTCCGCGCAGAAACCCTCGAAACCAGCCGGATGGTCGGCGAAAGCGGCGATGATGCCATCGATATTCGCGGCACGCCGCCGCTGTCTGACCCGGAAACGTGAATCCCCGTGGCGGGGATCGTCACGGGGATCGATGGGTCAGGACAGGTACGAGTCCAGAGCGTCCTCCAATACCTCCTGGATGCGCATGTCGTGCGCGGCGGCCCAGGTCTTGAGCCGGCGTCGGGTCGAGGCGCGAAGGCTCACGCTGGTCTTCACCCAGCCCTCCCCGGATTCCGGTTTTTCGGTATCTACCGGTTCCGGTATCGCGGTATTCGGTTTTTCGGTATCTACCGGTTCCGGTATCGCGGTATTCGGTTTTTCGGTATCTACCGGTTCCGGTATCGCGGTAT
>ENA-OQHZ01000455-OQHZ01000455.1-human-gut-metagenome-genome-assembly--contig:-NODE-455-length-26401-cov-8.791711_pt1 | contig 26401 bp, 30 predicted proteins | sample MGYA00242642_ERZ504734 | MGnify/ENA primary metagenome ERZ504734 (study PRJEB26092, sample SAMD00036210) | human gut metagenome | host: Homo sapiens | study: EMG produced TPA metagenomics assembly of...
TCTTCATGAATACAAGTTATTTCACAAATTTCATTATTCATACGATCATTCCTTTACATTCAAATGTTTGTTTGAATGTATTATATCAGAACATCCATCTATATTCAAGTGAATGTTTGAATGTTCATAAAATGGTTATTTTCTGGACTGGAATACTTTCAAACATTTAGACATAAAATGAACTACATTTATGAAAACAATTTTTCAGTTCATATTGAAAAAACCAAAAAATTTATGAAAAATTGCTGTTATTCCGAAACATATAATCGACATAAAACGCATGGTTAAGCGGTTCTAATTTTTAAAAAGTTTAAAAAACCATAAAAAACGATTTTTATGGCAACTTTATGATAGTATGAGGATATTTTTAATCAAAAAAGCGCTTATAAATTGCAAGTGATTTTAGTTGTTGATATAAAATATTATGCTATTTTTAAAGTGTCTTAAACAAAAGCAAAAAGTATATTCTGAACTTAAAACACGATTCGTCAGAATATACTTTTTTTTCTAAATTTTAAACAATATTCTTTTTAATTATGATATAATATTTTTATATTTTAGTTACCCCTAAAATATGTAACTTTCTATTTACAAGCTGTCCTCCTCTTACAATTCCGAGAACAGCTTTTTATTATGGCTAGAACAAGTGACAAAAAAGGAGAGACCAGTATGATAACATATGGAAAAAGAACTGAGTTGAATACAATTGATGTGATTAGATTGTTTGAATCATCTGGAATTGTTCGACCATTTAGTCAACCTTCTAGAATCAAAGAAATGATTTTAAATTCAGATTTAATCTACACAGCATGGAATGAAGACCAACTAATTGGTATTGCTCGCTGTGTGACAGATTTCAGTTATTGTTGTTATTTGTCAGATTTAGCTGTGCATAGAGACTGGACTATTATCAAATAATTAGACATAAAAAAGAAAAGCGTTAATAATTGTTTTTCTTTTTTTATAAAGTGTTCAGAAAATGTCCATTTTATGGACACTCTTCTTTTCTTATTATAATTCTAAAAAACATTTACATTTATTGTTCATAAACCCGTGATTTATTCTATGTTCATTTATACATATCTTTCTAAGTTATGATACAATAAATTAAAATGAAGGAGAAAAAAATGAATATAGGATACGCACGAGTTTCAACTGGACTTCAAAATTTAGATTTACAAAAAGATAGTCTTAAAAAATATAACTGTGAAAAAATATTTACTGATCATATGTCAGGAAGTAAAAAAGATAGACCTGGATTAAAATCCGCCATCGAATTTTCTCGTCCTGGGGACACGATCGTTGTTTGGCGGTTGGATCGATTAGGTAGAAATATGGAGGACCTCATTAATATTGTTAATTCTCTTAATAATAAAGGGGTAAGCTTTCATAGTTTACAAGAAAATATTACAATGGATAAATCAAGTTCGACTGGACAATTGATGTTTCATTTGTTTGCGGCCTTTGCGGAATTTGAGCGAAATCTTATTTTGGAGCGTTCTGCCGCTGGTAGAGAAGCCGCACGTGCAAGAGGACGACTTGGAGGAAGACCTGAGAAATTTTCGGAGCAAGACGTAAAGCTTCTTAAAACCTTGGTAGAAAGTGGTACGCCGATTAAGTCGATTGCGGATTCTTGGGGAGTTTCAAGAACCACAATTTATAGATATATTAATAAGTTTTAGAATAAAATAAAAGACCAGCTCACAACGATTAAGTTATGAGCTGATTAGATTTTAATTGGTTTAAAAGATCAATTATCTATTTTTTAACAAACACTAAAATATTAAAAAAATGAAACTAGCTTAACCATGTTTATTTCTTTACCTACTGTTTAACTTTGGTATAGTGAGGAACATAAAAAAGACTAAACGATTGATATGCTAGCCTTTTTGTATTTTCTGCTAAATTTTTTAAAGGTGTTTTTTTTAAACTTGAAAGAAGCACAATTGAATAAAAAGTTGAAGGGCTCCAATTGAAAAAATGACTTTCAGAATGTTAAATAAAAAATAGTCATATTTTTTAACTTCTCCATTTTGTCTTTTTCCGAAAATGATTTCAAGCCAGGTAAAGGATTGGATTCCTAGTATTAGAAAACATCCTAGAATAAATAAATACCCTCCCCCCTTTCCTTGAGTTAATTCTCCTAAGTAGAGAAATGCTGTTCCTAAAATTCCTAATAAAGAAATTACTAAAAGTAAAGTTGCGGTTATAATTTTCATAATGAGTTAAAACATGAAGAAGCTCCATTTTGATAATTTATAAAATTAATTATATAAGATACCAGTAAGATTATATCTTCTGCTCCTATTCTTCCTCCCCAAAGTGTGGTTAAAGTTAAAGAAATTGCATCTACTGCTACATTGAATACCGGAATTGCCTGAGCAATTGCAAATAATGTAAATACCCTTTCATTTTGTGTCTAAATATTTGACATTGGTCCAATCTGGCATTAGGTCTGGATCTTGTGTAGGATCAGAATCTATTGGCTCTTTAGACCATTTTAAGCGTAATCATCTTCAAGGCTATCAATATCTAGTATTTTGATTATCTTTCCTCGGCGCTCAATGAATCCTTTTTCTTCGAGTATTTTGAACTTACGAGAAATAGTTTCGGGAGTTGTTCCGATGAACGTTGCAAGATCTTTCATTTTCATTGGAATCATAACAGAATTTGAATCTACTACTTTGACGAGTTGCAAAAGATAATTAGCGATTCGACTTTCAACATCTTCCATCATGAGAAATTGTGCTTGATATTGCATTTCCGCAGCTCTTCTCACGGTGGTTTCAAGCAATTTTAAACTGAGCTCGGGATATTTTAACAACAAATTTTTGAAATCTTGTTGTCGCAAAAAGCAAATTTGCGTTTCTTCCAATGTTTCACCATAGAGATTATCATTCATTACTCCAAACAAGGCGTCTTCACCTGCGTATCCACCAGGTTCAATCACACGTAGTAACTGCTCTTTACCAGCACTAGAAAGCTGGTATATTTTCAGGGTACCATGCGCCACAATTGCAAGTTGAGGCACTGCAAAGGGGCTGATGACTGTTTCACCTTTTTCAAAAATTTTATGATTAACAACCTGCTCAACTTGCACTAATTCACTTTCTGAAAGTAAACCAAATAGTGGCACGAGCTGTACACAGTGGTGTTCATGATGACTAAAATGATGTTTATACTTACTCATTTTGGGGATTCTCCTTATCTTATTATCGCGCTAAAATTATCAAACTGCAAGCCTCATTCAACTAAAGCCTACAGTTTCGTAAAAACTAATTATCATTATCTTCATCTTCGTCATGAAAATCAGCAACGCTTTTACCCAAGTCACCTGCCAAGTTGCGAATAACTTGAAGATTGTAGCCGTAAAGTTCGACTACACCAGCCGCCAAAGCAAATTTTTCTTCTTTGTTTGCTAGCTTGATTGCTCGCGTAATGAACATATTTTGTGCTTGGAAATCCACAATGAAGCTTTCAAGCAGATCTTCATCAGTCCAATATTTGGCTTTTGGATCCTCGGTAATGAACTTGTGATACTTTAAAAATTCTTCAGTTGTACTTGGTACAATCTCATTTTCATCAAGAAGTAAATCCGAAATTTTAAAGAAATATTCAACTTCCCTTTGTGCAATTTCACGTAAATACTCACACTTAACTGGGCTTTTCGCGTATATTCCTGCTTGAGTCAGTCGTATATTTTCTATGAACAAATTGGATAAGACATGTCCTAGCATCGCACCAGCCGTAGGCTTGTGGTGGTCAATCTCTGCTTTATCAAGTTCTTTAGCATATTTTTCATCAATCATTAATTTAGTCATCATTTTTTTCCTTTATTCAATTTATAGTGGTATCTTTACTGGTATAAATCACACAACAGTTACTTTACTACTCAAAACAGGATATCCAAGTTTCTCAACCTTGCTGATAAGTTCATCAGCACTGACAACATTTTCGTCAAATTCTGCTTTAACTTTTGATGCATTGAAAAGTACTTTTGCATTTGCTACGCCTTTAGTTGTAGTCATTGCAGCTTCGATTTTTGCCATACAAGATGGGCAGCTTAATTCATTGAGTCTCATAATTACTTTTGACATAAGATTTACCTCTTTCTCTTTCTTTATAAATTAATTATAGCTCGTCAGTACTAACAAAAAATTGATATCTATCAAGAATAACAGTTTTATTTTTTTATCTACAAAATGATAAAATTTCTCAACTCTCTTTTTTAACGCTGAATAACCTGATATGAGGAGCGTAAAGTAGCATCAACTAGAGTCTACCGAGACGGTCCGCGGAACGGTGTTTAAATTATTCCCTAATTTTGCCTGTATAAAATTAAAAGAGCAAAACCATTAGTCACTTTTTGTAAGCGTCCTTCATCCATAAAATGTTTGAAGTGCTCTGAAAACGACATATACCTTCTTACCTGATAATCCTCCTATCTAGTAAATGTGCGAGTTTCCCTTTTTTAAATAATTGTCATTTGGAACTCACTATCTATTTTTATAAAAAAGTTATATTGAGATAGCTATCAAAGCTTTTAAATAAGTTCAAATCCCTAACTTGCTACATTGCCTGCGATAGTCTACTTTACGACCTCAAATTCAATCTCATATTGAACGTCCCTATTAGCAAGGAAAACTTTAATTGTAAAGATTCTAGAAGCCATCGAAAATGTCTCGATGATTTTATCAAATTATTTTTGATAAAGTTATTATAAAATTTATTGATACCAAAAAATTAATTCCTCTCAAAAAAAGGAAAACAAACCGCGTAAATTTTGGTTTGTTTCCATTCTTCTATTTCTCTCGATACCTAATCAGTCGCATGCCATTGACAATGACGATGAGGATACTAGCTTCGTGGACGAACATACCTGTGCCCATGTTGACGAAACTAGGTACTAAGCCTGTACCTCCAAGGATTAGACTAGCCAGTAAAAAAAGCACAACTACAATCGCAATCACAATATTTTGTGTCATATTGGCAACCGTGCGTTTACTTAAACCATATGCGTGGACAAGTTCATCAAAACTAGACTTCATTAGCACGATATCGGACGTTTCAATCGCAGTATCAGTACCAGAACCCATTGCAATACCTATATTAGCAAGTGCCAAACTAGGAGAATCGTTGACACCATCACCGATAAAAGCAATTTTTTTACCAGAGTTTTTGAGTGATTTGACAACTTCAGCTTTTTCTTCAGGCATGAGATTGGCACGTACTTCATCGATGCCGAGTTGGGTGGCGACTGCTTTAGCTATTGTCTCGTTGTCTCCAGTCAGCATAATCATACGAGAAATACCTTCGTGGCGTAGTTCTTCGAGGGATTCTTTGACACCAGAACGTATTTCGTCCGCAATACCATAAATTAGTTGCAATCTGTTATCAGCTGCGACCAAAACAACTGATGCACCTGAATCAGTGATTTCTGTGATGTCCTGTTTCTGCTCGGGAGAGATCGTAATATGATTAACCACCATCATTTTTTCATTACCAATCAATAGGTCGTCTGCGATGATTCCCTGTCCTTTAACAACGTCCGTTTTTTCAAATTTGATAGGATTGAATTTTCCGATCATGCGTACAACTGCCGTTGCTAATGGGTGATCAGATTCATTTTCTGCTGAAGCAACTGCATCAATCAATTCTTTTGAAGCACCATAATTTTTGACAACAACAACTTCTGTATTGCCTTTCGTCAGAGTACCCGTCTTATCAAACAGAAGCGTATCAATGTGACTGAAGGTATTCATAACATCACCTCCCTTGATAAGGACGCCTCTTTTTGCACCATTACCGATTCCTGCAACATTTGAAACAGGTGCACCAATCACGAGGGCACCAGGGCAACCAAGTACGAGAATCGTGATAGCTAGTTCTAGATTATGACTAAAAACCCAAGTAATAGCTGCAATAACAAGTACCGCTGGCGTGTAATACTTAGCAAAGCGGTCGATGAATTTCTCAGCAGGAGATTTGGTATCTTGGGCTTCTTCGACAAGTTCAATAATTTTACCAAAGGTTGTATCTTCGCCGACTTTTTCTGCTTCTACGTAAATTGTACCGTTTTCTAAGATAGAACCTGCAAAAACTTTGGTACCAGCTTCCTTTCTGATTTCACGTGATTCACCTGTGATACTGGCTTCGTTGACATAGCCAGATCCTTGGTAAATACGACCATCAACAGGAACTTGACGTCCGGTTTTTACTAAGAGTTTGTCGCCAATTTCAACTTCATCAATGTCCATTTCTTCGCCATCAGCAGATAGGGCTGTGCTGGGTGCCATATTCGTGAGTTCTTTGATACTTGATCGCGTTTTTTCAAGCGTTTTTTTCTCCAAAAATCCACCGAAAGCGAAGAGAAAAGTGACAATTGCTGATTCTTCATATTCACCGATGAACAAAGCACCGATAACTGCAATAGAAACTAGCAGGTCAATCGAAATTTGTTTCACTTTGATTGCTTGATAGGCATGAATTGCAACAGGTATAAAACCGATAATACTTGCAATAATCATTGTCGAATTCCAAATCCATATTTGATTTACACCATATTTACCAAGGTATCCGAGTACAATGAGAATGGCTGAGAGGATAACCAAGTGATTACTGTGTTGTTGAAGTCGTTTTTGAAAGTTCAGTGTTATTTTTGCCATATTTTCTACTTCCTTTAATTTTCTTTATGATACTAGTATAGCGCTACCCTTACAGATAAAAATTGATAACTATCAAGAAAATAAAAAGTATAACTTACTAGACTTTATTAACATAAAGGTAAGATCTGTCTGACGATTCCTGCGGAAAGTTTTGGCAACTGCAGTTGCCAAAATTGGGCGTTTGCCCCAGACCCCAAGCAAACAAAAAAGACAGTTTCCTGTCTCTTTTGTTCTCTGCTTTTAGTAAATGACTATTTACTTTCAAAATTTGACCAACCATATGGAGAACCACCGGTTCCTGGGTTAATTTGCATTATTTTTCGTGCTTCTTCAAAAAAAACAAGCACATCATCTGAATGAACAAGGTACTGTAAACTAGAAATTAATTCACTGATTTGGGGATCAAAATTTCTACCCTTTTCAATATTGCTTTTTGCAATCAGAAAAAGCTTCTTTTCTTCGCTTGAAATATTATTGCTAGTTAAAATCCCATCAATAATTTTTAATAAATATTTTTGATTATCTTTTAAATTAGGGTAAATATATTTTGTCAATCTAATTCACCCCAATCCACACATCCATTTAGGTAATTGTTTAGGATTCCCATCATTATGACCATTAAGCCAATGAAGAACATCATTCATACTTTGATTATTAGGATAACCACCCCCAACTATTTCTGAAAGTTCTTCATCAGATATAATTTGAAAATTTGTTTGAATTTCCATTTTCTAACTCCTTTGATATTGTTAATAATTTGATTATAATTCTTTAATTAAAAAAATCATTAACAATTGTTAATAAAAGAATTATCAAGAATAACTTCACTAATTTAGCTGTAAAAATAGAATCACTAAATTATATTTATAAAATTTCGCCTGTTTCCTCGTCGATTTTAGAACCATATTTACGCTCTTGATAAACAGCATCAAAATACAATCGGACTAATCCAGTATGTGAACGTCATACGTTTATCAATAATTTATATCAGATTCATAAGATGATTTGATAGTTATGATAATGTTCTCATAATTATCAAAACGTTTCTCATTTTATTTTCCTATTTTTTATCCAAGAGCATAAGGGAAAGTGTCCCCAAAAGTTGGTTAAAGCCGCAGTACGACTTGTTTTAGCGAGGAATAAGATTTTTTCTCATTTATAGTGTTTGTAAAGTGTTTCAAATCGCTCAACCACAGCTTTATATAAAATAGAGAAATTAGAAAAATCTCATAATATAGTCTTTTTAAAGGATTGTACAGTGCTTAAAAAGACTCAATAATCAAGCTTATACTTTGCTTTCATAATAATTTTTTATTGATAAACCCAGACATTGGCATGCGGAAAATCTGATTTTACCGTTTCTAAAATGATACTTACTGGTTTTGATAATATAATGTCATCGTTCGAATCATGATTCCACTTTATCTTTTTATAAAGGTCACTTTGTGTCACCCATTGAACTTCTTCTGATAATTCTCGTTTTGCCTTCTCCCAATAAGAATCATTGACACAATAATCACTCAATATCATCGTTTGCCAATTCATTGTTCCCATATTTTTTGATGGAGATAAAGTGGTCACAAAATATTTCAATCGTCATTCCTCCTGTAATTGTTTGTTGCTCCGTGGGTATTCCTTATTACAAAAAATCATATGATAGTCTTGAAAAAACGTAAGTATTTGTTGGAATACCCTGGAAGGACTTATATTAGGCTCAATGTGATGTTTTTATCCGTTTTGAATGTTACTTTACGATAAACTACTTAAGACTTTTTAAAATGAAAAATATGAGTTTGTAAAGCTACTTCAAAATTTAGTCATCTTTTGCCAACCCATTTATATTCTAATTTCTAAAAACCCACTTTGGGGAGAGTTTTGCTCTCGCGGTCATAGCAAGTGGGTACTCACTTGCGCAAAAAAATAAAAACTCAAAACCATGTGTTGACGCTTATTTGAATTTTATGTTGATTTTGGAAGTGCCCAAATCCCTATTGTTCTATTACTTTTTAACTAACTTCTTTTCTTTTTTGGATATTTCGGCTTTTACAAAATCTCGTTCATCTAGAGTTTGTTTTACATCCTTGAGCGTTGATTTTTTGAATGTTAAACGATCATTGTAATCCTTAAAGTTAAATCCAAATCCCATAGTAGTCTCTTTCTATTGAGTGGTATAATCTCATTGATTGAAGGTATTTTAATTAGTTCGGGAATCTTATTATAGATAATTTTATAATATTCTTTTTTTATTTTATTTTCAAGACTTATCTTTGTGTTTGAGCTTTTCTATCCTCTGGATTTCTTAATTTTAAATTTTTTGTCAACATTAAAATCTCAATTTATCAATTTATTTTTTAAAATATGAGATAAAAAATTTATCCATTCAACGTTACCACGAGCGAAAGCGAGTTTTATTCAAAACACTCTTTTTAAAGGGTATTGTATTAGGTACTCCTAAACAAAAATGTACGTAACGTTACTTTTTGAGGGTTGTGTACACAAACCCGTTGCTTGCCAGTAACTTTTTCAAGACTGGGCAAGCAACGGGTTTACCATGGTAAAGCCAAAAAAAGCCACAAAAAAATGTGACTTTTTTTTAATCATTATATTGTCTCTCCGCTCGATAACAAAAACTTTATAGATTATTAAAGAAAGAAATGAACCAAGTTATAAAACCAAAAATTGGGAAAATCATCCACCAATAAATTGAAAAAAATTGCCAAAAGTTTTCAAAGCGTTCTTTTTTTTCTTTTAATTTTATGCCCTTAGTAAGAGGGTACTTTTGGTCAAGCATTTCATTTAATTTAACTCCTAAATAATAATTTGCTAGACCTATTAACAATAATAATAAACTTACCCATGCCAGCCAAGAAAGTGTAGTATTATAGCCAGATGCTAATTCATTAATTTCAACACCTAAAATTGACATAACCAAAAGTATAGCTGCTATAACCAATAAAGTAATTGAGACGGTTATAGTTTGTCTATATTTCAGTTGAATAAGCTGTTCTTTAGACATATCCATGATTTCTACCTCTTTTGCTTCTTCCTCAATGCTTTCAAATAGTTCACTTACTGGAACTAAAAGAGCATTAGATATTGAGGCTAAAGTATCTAAACTAACATCAGTTCCATTTTCTATTCTCTGAACCGTTCTAACAGTTATATTTGCTTTTTCAGCCAGTACTTCTTGCGTCCAACCTCTTTTTTTTCTTAACTCAGCAACTCTATATTTATTCATGAATATATAATAAACTATTTTTTAAAACATGTACACGACAGATAGACGACAAAAGAACGACAATCTACCGACACAAAGGTAAAACAACAGTTTTGGAGGAAATAATAAAAGCAGTAATCATACTAAAAACTGCTTTTATTATTGTTTTATTTTTCATGTTGCTCTGTTTTGGACTTTTTATTCTTTAGTTTTTTATATTCTTTATTGACATCAGTCCAAATTTTATTATCTTCTTTTAAAAAATTGGCTTGTAATTTTTCTATTTGCTTAAAAAAGTTATCATTTGAAGGAGGTGGAGTAGGTGTTGGTGTCACACTTCTCATAATATTATACTTACACTTTTTAAAAGTGCCCTTTCTTTAAAAAATTATGATTTAAACATTTTTTAATAAACCATTTATAAATCCAACAATAAAACCATAAACTATTGGAAATGCAAGGCCTAAAGCTAAAAAGATAAAGCCAAAACGACTCCATTTATTCATTTGTGAATAAAAACTTTTAAAACCGAACATCATAATGACTAATCCTATAACAGCAATGTAATAGCCAATTGTATAAATCATTTAAGTTCTCCCAGTAATTTATTAATCATTCTGACTTTTTGAATTTTTTATCCATAAAAAATTTAAAGGAAGATAAATGATGAGGACAACAAAAAGTCCAATAATACGAGCTATCCAAATATTGATATTAGACTCGTCACTTAGTACATCTAAAACCCAATTACCAAGATAAACAGAAATAAAAACTGTTATCATGATTTTCAGCCCCTTGCTCATTTTATATTTCATTGTTATCATCCTCTCTTAAAAATTTTATAGTATTTAAATTAAAATCCCTATCGTAAAAATAAAAATATTGTAGTGATAGAATCGACTAAAGTATCAAAAATTGATTTGATTGTCTTCTTCTGTCCATAGGTCTTTTTTCTTTTCAAAACACACCTCCATTATTTATAAATTAGATATAGTGCCATTGACTTTAATTTACGCTTTGATTAATAAGTCTATTTTAGTTTAAAATGAGATAAAAAGAAAGTGAATAGAGAAGGGCAGAGTGTTTTAAGTGGGAAACAACTCTAAAAAGATACTGCATTAGTAAAATTTATATCTCTTATTTTATTTTGGAAATAGATTGATTTTTTTGGTTTGTAGTTAAAAGTTTGATTTCCGTAGATATTCAAAATCCGAAAGACGTGCAAGCCTTCGGATTTTTGCTTGTATGCTAGTTAAAAGCCCCAGATAAATACAATAAGATTAATCCAAAGATAGTTATAATACCCCCAAAAAATATTTGAGAAAACATACTTCTATCACCAAAAACTAAGCGTAAAACAATCCATTTTTTTCCAAAGCAAAAAATACTCATTCCGATTAAAAAAACAACTACTCCCACTATAGTTAGTGGATTATCTACATAATTATCCATGATTTTACCCTTTTTCTCTTTTCTTTATTCTATCATTCTTAGTTTTAAACTATCCAAAATCTATTTGGTCTAACATATTCTCTCGGCTGGCTTGATCTAAACCGAGATAAGTTAAAGTCATTGCTTCGCTTGAATGGTTTAGTAAATGCATCACTAAACCAATATTATAATTTGACTGCGTATAAACACGGTAAGCGCCTGTTTTACGCATGGTATGTGTTCCTAAATAGTTGATACCTAAAAGATCTCCAACGTGCGCCATGACCTTATAAAATTGCTTTTCAGTGATATGACGCTTTGGGCGAGAGGTTGACGGAAATAACCATTCAGAATTAAGATTTTGTTGGACCAGCCAATCATGATAAATCAATAAATCTTGTTTTACTGGTTTCAAATATAACGTATTCGCTTTTCCTGTTTTTTTATTATGAATAAAAGCCGTGCTTTTGATAGAACCATCTGGGTTAAAGACATCGGATTTTTTTAATGTCATGACATCACTCACACGGAGTAGTGTGGCCTTACCGACTTGGAAGATCGTATAGTTACGACGGCCAGCCCGAAAACTATCAAGTAACGTATCTTGCACCATTTTTAGAACGTTCGAATCTTTGATGGGAAGAACGATTTGTTGAACCATATAATTAGATATCCTTTCTCAATCATATCATAATTTTTTTCAGCTATAATAGCATAGCTAGACATCCAAGGGCCAGTCCACCAACCAATAATGCCATAAGTCTTAGCATATTTAATACGATAACCTAAAGCGATCAGGTAACTGAGATATTCTTTTTTATGATTTCTAGTATCTAATATTATTAATAGCGCCTCTGTTTTTAGTACACGTGTAGCTTCATCTAAGGCTTTGTATCGGTTCTGTTTTGGTTTAATATTATGAATTGCCATACTTGCGGTTACAAAGTCGTATTTCTTATTTTCAAAAGGTAGCTCTATCATATCCGCAGTTTTTAAATCAGATCTATTTTCTAGATTTTTTTCCTGTAAAAGCTGTTGTGTGCTTTTAAAACTATTATCGGATTGATCCCTATTTTTCCATAGATCTATTCCGGTCACATGTCCTTCGCTTGATATTTTAGAGGCGAACTTTATCAGTACAAGTCCATGTCCGGTCCCTAAATCTAGTATAATACTATCTTCTGGGATCACTAAAACAATATCCATTAGATAAGGGAATGTGAAATAATTAATAATGTAATTGGCCTTTTTAAATTGTTTGAAAATTCTTGTATTTTTTTTTTTTGGAGTATACTGATATTATCCAAAATATAAGAAAGGGCGTAAGAACTATGTACATCAATCTTATTAATCTAAAACGTTGGTGTCTGCTCATCTATTCAATCTTTTCTGCGGTTGTTACAGTAATTTATATCATGTTTAATTCCACTTTTTATAAATTAGATTTGGTTAGATATAGTAATGATATTAATTACTATAATAAGATGAGTGCAATTTTACCAAAAGGGTTACTTCAACTTAATGGTAATTTCTCTCAACTCAATTCACCTTTGTTAATTATCGTCTACCTATTAGGAGTTTTGATTTGTTTGATTTCTTTAATATTAAATTGGGAGCCTTATTACAAAAGAACATATACACCATTAATATCTATGATAGGATTTTTTCTTCCTCTGCTAATTCGCAATGGAGAAAATATTATTTGGATGTTATTACTGGGGTTAATAGTTGCATTTATTGGTAGTATTTTTTATGTTCTTGCAATTGGTAAAGTATGACGTTAAGTCAAGTTCTTAAATTCGGAATAGTAATGCATTAATCAAGATAGAATCAGTTAGGACTTTTATACTATATTTGAAAAGTTTATCAATACTTGTATTTAGTTTAAAATTTTAAAAAAAGCAATTGAAGACAGTAAATATGAATCATTTTAAAGGTAAAAAAATTCCAATCAACTTTAACCAATTCACTTTCAAAATATCACCTCCATTTTTAAGAACTATTATATCAATAAACAGAAAAACAACCCCTGTAATATGAACTAAAGATTATAGGGGTTGTTTTAATGGTATTTCCTAGGGGCCATTATCTAATGATAGACCCTGAGCTAAGGAATGTACTGATGTTTTCTAGTATAGTCCCTAGTCTGGCATCCCAAACAACTTTTCGTTTATACCCTTATCATGTGACCATTTAATCAACATATCAATTGTCAGAGGATATATGGCTATCTTTGAATATTCTAACTCTCATACTGTGAAGGAAGCCGCTGAAGCTATTAAATTATTGAAAGGAACCAGCCTTTTAATAAGTCAACAAAGAAATTCTGCTTTAAATCATATTGGGGTATCACAAATACTTTACAAATATGTTTTGCGTCGCAGCAAAAACCAGCAAATTAGGCTTAGTATAACAGAGATAATCAGCACAGCAAAAACACCATAAGAAGATTTTTCAAACGGGCCATCGACATTGACTCCCCAAAAACCAAAAATGATTGCTGGAATAGTCAAAACGATTGATATCTCTGTTAGAGTTTTCATAATCATGTTTAGCTGATACGAAATCATATTGTTTATCATATTTTCCAAATAATCCAAATATTGACTGTAACCTAAAATAATTCTATCCATTGTGTCGCTTGTATTGTATATCTCATCAATTATTTTTTGGGTGGTAAAATCAATATCATTAATAGTTGTAAAATTTTTTTTAATGAAATCCAGCGCTTTGTGATTAGCGCCATAGGTTGTTGACAAAGCTATCATGTATTTTTGAAGAGTCAATAAATCACCAAACGTTGGTCTGAGTGAACCGGACGTTGATATTTCTGAGTCTAAATCATCAATTTTTTCCTTGACTCCACGAAGGTCGTCAAGCATCACATGGAAATCTTTTTGCATGATCTTTAAAAGTACTTCCTGCATGAAATTATCGACATCATGTAAAACCATATTGGATAAGAGTTCGGGAATGAATTTTAATTTTTGTTTTGTAAAAATTATCAACTTATTTTTAAATACCAAGAAAACAACAGATGTCGTCAGATTATCTAGATGCCCACCTTCATGTATCTCGGGAAACAAATAACTTACGAGCAAACTTTTTTCATCGTTCTGATCTATCATTGTGTCATATGCAACTCGATCATCAAACGTTAGTATATTGTCTATGTTAAAGTCAGATCTATGTTCAAAAGATTCGATATATTCTCGTTCGTCACCATAAACATAAACAACAGACGAATTTTTGATATTTGATTCTGACGAAACTAATAATGTATTTTTTGTTAAAGAATAAGTTTTCAGCATTGTAATCCTCCTGCTTTATATTTTTCTCAAAAATAAATGCGTAATTGTTGTGGAATAAATACGTTATCAGTTTTAAAAACATTTTGTCTTATGTATGATAACCTGCTAAAAATTTTATCTCGCACATTATCTAGACAATCTCGTCTCCAGCTTCTAATGTATTATCTAATTTATAATTTTAGACCCTAAACGAACATCTTTTGTAAAAAGCCTTTTTTCTGTTCTTTCAACAAATCTAACTTCCGTTGATGAAGAGTTATGGTGTTGTCTAACTGTTTGAAGAATGAGCCTATTTTCGTCTGTTCTGCTAGTGTCGGAACATTGATTGGAACTTGACCAATCTCATTCTTGTTAATTTTCTTTGGAAAGGCGATATGCAAAGTCCTCTTCCAAATCTGGTCTTGTACAAATGGTGCATAAATACTTGCCTGCAAGAAATAAGGATTTAACTCCTCAGATTTGAATAGTGCAAGACTAACGTAATAGGCGAGGTCTTCGTCTGTTTCAACGACATTCGCAGTTCCTATATCCCCGATTCGAGTCATCAAGACATCACCTCGTTGTGGTCTTATTTTGAATTCATCTTCAAAAGCCTCACGAGAAATGAACTTATTTGAAGTCAAAGTCTTGATATTCTCAACACTAAGAAACATCACACCATTATCTTGATACTTAGGAGTTTGGTGGGTTCCGTCATAAATATCGGAAACCTCGTTCAACTTACGCTGTTCCCAATCGTCAGCAAACCCCGCAAATCGCAATTCAGGAACTTTGGCACCATTTTTAGGGAACATTTTTTGTAAGTAGCCTTTTTTCTGCTCTTTCAACAAATCTAACTTACGCTGATGAAGAGCGATAGTCTTGTCTATGTTTTCAAAAAAAGAAATAATCAATTGTTGTTCTTTATCATTGGGCATTTTCATATCAATATTTAAAAAATCAGACTCATGTATTCTCCATTGACCATAAACAACACCTTGACGAAATTTTACCATTTTAGAAATAAAGTCCTTTCGGGCAGACATAATCCCTATAAATTGACTTTCTCGTGATTTTTTTGACTTAAATATACTATAGACAGGGGATATAACAGCTTTTCCAGTTCTATTAAATCCAATTGAACCTGTTTCAAGATTATTAGAACTATATATGAAATCTCCCAATTCAGTTTTTTTATATTTTTTTTCTGAATCCTTGACTAAAAAGCTGCGATTATATCGTTCTCCTTTTGGAGTAACTCCTTTGCCTTGTACAAAAGACATAAGAGGATATTCATTCGTTTCTGGCGTTTGATCATTACGTTCAGATAAAACATCTCCTAACTTACGCTCTTCCCAATCATCCGTAAAACCTTCAAACCTTAATTGTGGACTTTTTTTACTCATCATGACCGCCTCTCAAAAGAAGACGCATCGATTCAATCAAGGCTTGATTCTCTTCACTTTCTGAAAAATCGTTAATCAACGATAAGAGCGTTTGATCTTGTTGAACTAATTCTTCATTGATCTTAAGGAGATTGGTATTCACTGCAACCAAATCAACCGGTTCTTCTTCCTCAAAGGTATCGACATAACGAGGGATATTTAAGTTAAAGTCATTTTCTTGGATCTCATCAAAACTTGCAACATGAGCATATCTTTCAATATCTTCTCGCTTTTTGTAGGTAGAGACAATTTTATCAATATGTTCATCCAACAGGACATTTTGATTTTTTTGTTTTTCAAAATCTTGAGAAGCATCGATAAACAAGACATCACGCCGAGAGCGGTTTTTCTTCAAAATAATAACCGTTGTCGGAATACTCGTTCCAAAAAAGATATTGGCCGGCAAGCCAATAACCGAATCAATAGCTCCCATCTCTAAAAGAGCTTGACGGATGGTTCCTTCTGCGGCTCCTCTAAAGAGAACGCCATGAGGCAGGACAATCCCCATTGTTCCCGATTCTTTCAAATGGTAAAAACCGTGAAGGAGAAAGGCAAAGTCCGCTTTAGATTTAGGCGCTAATTTTCCAAAACGTTCAAAGCGAGGATCAGAGAGAAACTTATCTGCCGCTGACCATTTCGCAGAGTAAGGAGGGTTCATGACCACAGAATCAAACTGATAAGGCTCTTCTGACGGCCAATCGGCGTCTAAAGTGTCCCCGTTATTCAGGTTCATGCGTTCTTTATCTACTCCATGAAGGATTAAGTTCATACGTGCTAAGTTAAAGGTCGTCGTATTTAGCTCTTGGCCATGATAATGGACTTGATTTGGATTGATGAGATAGCGACGGATATTAAGCATCAAAGAACCCGAACCCATCGCAGGATCGTAAATATGAAAAGGCGCTCGAGATTCTTGTCCGATCGACGTAATTTCTGACATGATGCGTGAAACAGCTTGAGGGGTATAAAACTCTCCTGCTTTTTTACCTGCACCTGCCGCAAACATCCCGATTAAATACTCATAAGCGTCCCCAATCACATCGCCATTGTGTTCAAATAAATCAATCTCATCTAAGGCACGTAAAACCTCAGTAATCGTCACATTACGTTGTTGTGCATTTGAGCCTAATTTTGTGGAGTTTAAATCAATATCCGCAAACAATCCACTAAATTCTTCTCCTTGACGTTCCAACTCATTAAAACCTGCTTGTAAGTCGGTCAAGTTAAATTCATAGTTATCAGCTTTGAGGCGGTAGTGATAAAACAATTGATCGGGTTGGATAAAGTAACCTTGTTTGGGTTGGATATTTTCTATTAAATCGTCTTTGTCTTCTTCGTACCACTCCATGAATCCTGCATACTGAGTGGAACGTTCTGGGAAGGTATCTGTTTTTCCATTTTCTTGTTCATAAACTTCTCTAAGCTGCGCATCAGACAAGTACTTATAGAAAATTAATCCCAGTAAGTAGTTTTTGTACTCACTTGCATCCATCTTCCCACGTAAGATATCCGCAGAAGCCCATAGTTGTTGATTTAAACCTGTCGCCATTATAATTCTTCTTTCCATTTTTGAATTTGTTCAAAGTTTTGTTGTAGTCGTTCTTCTAAAACTTTTGTTCTTCTTCTGTATTTTTCACCCGTTTTGGCTTCGAACTCTTCTTTACTAAGAGTCATCGAATCCAGTAAATGGGTTAAATAAGGGATCGTTTTCTTATCGCCTTGATATTCATTCATTGCAGACTGTAAAAAGTCGAAGGATAATCCAAATTCCTCGGCTTCTTTTTGAAGTTGTCTTTGAATTTCATTTTGAATCGAAGTCTCTTTTAATTGAGCCACATCAATCTCTTCAGTAGTATTGACGAGTTGATCTTTCAAGGTGTGATACATCTTTTGGATTTGAGGATCCTTTTGTTGGATTTCTTTTTCAAATTTTTCAACGGCCCCTGCTTCGTTTAATTGGATCGCTTTCAAAAGTTGATTAATATAAAAACTATCCACGACGTCTTTATGTGTCGCATTGAGCTGCGAAGAAAAAGCAATCTCTTGTAAAAGCTTCTCGAAGTCTTCCTCAGGATGCCCCTCATCCTCGATCATTTCTTTAATCTTTGTTTTAACATTTTCTGTTTTACCTTGATATTGTGGCAACTGCTCCACTACTTCTGAAAATGCTTCATAGTCATCTTCGTATTGATCATAGCTTCGGAGCGCTTTATAACTCTTTTCTAGCTTTTGATAAGCACTCACTTGCGCAATCATCGTTTTAAGATCGTTGGGATTATCCGATAGGTCAGCTTCGCTTTGTTTATAAAGTGTTGAACATTCGATAAATTCTTTTTTGACTTCTTCATATTCTTTTGGAATCAGTTGATCAAAGTTTTGCTTTTCATTTGAGAATAGACGAAACGTGTTTTTCACATTTTCTTTCATGGTGAAGGGCTTTCTAAAAGAGACAATCAAACCAGAATCTTTGCCCGTATAAATACGATTCGTTCTTGAGAACGCTTGAAGGAGCTTTTGATAGTTCATTTCTCGATCAATATATAAGGTTTGAATCGTTGGAGAATCAAAGCCTGTCAATAAACGATCGACAACAATAACAAAATCTAGCCACTGACCATCCGATTGATATTGCTTTTCCTTACGGGCCAACCGTTTATTAATATTTTGATTGTAGAGTTTCTCATCTTGATAAGGAGAGGCATCAAACTGTTTCGCATACTCTTTCATGATCTCTACTAATTCATCGTCTTGTTCATTTTTTTCTAATTGATCCGGATTGGTTGAGAAGGTAATAGCTACTCTTGGGAAATCTTTATCAATCAGTTGATGACGTTCATCAAATTGTCGCCCATTCAAGAGTGTCCCATTATCTTTCATTTCCTTTAAAATCCGGTAAATATGTTTGGCTTGGGCAATCGAGTGAGTGGTAAGAATGGCTGACATCGTAGGAAAACCATTCTTTACCTTGAACTTTTTGACCACACTTCTCCGATTAAAGATTTTTTGTAACATGGTACGAATATGTTCATCTGCTTCATACAGTTCCGTAGGCAATAATTTTTCTTGTTGGAGGGCATCGTCTGGCAACTTTCCTTTATTGAGTTGGGTGACAATCACCTCTTGATCCTCTTCTGAAATCAGTGAATGATACTCGACTTGAAAGCCTAACACAGCCCCATCATCCATGGCATTTTTGGTTGTATAGGAGTGAAGGAGTGGCCCGTATTGCTGGCTCGTCGTTCTGGCAAAGGTTCCATTTTCTTGCTTTTTATTTTCTTCAAAAATAGGCGTCCCCGTTAATCCAAACCAGGTTGAATTGGGTAATATTTTCTTAATTCGCTTCATTTCCTCATCACTAACCGCACGATGAGCCTCATCAACAATAAAAACAATATGTTCTTGCCGTAGCTTCTCAAATTGATTCGAGCCTTTTTCTTCACTCTCTTGTTGGGCACTTCGCATAGCCGCAGAGAGTTTTTGAATCGTGGTCACTAAAATCGTATTATTATTTTTTGATGATAGGAGGTTTCGAGCCAACTGTTTTTGATTTTTGATCCCAACAATCAAAGTATTGGCTACCGAATTTCCGGTCGTTTGTCCGGTATGGTATTCCGAGGCAAACTTCGTAAACTCATCCTGCGTTTGAGCATCTAAGTCTGTTCTATCAACAACCATGACCGTACGATCAACACCGATCGCATTTTGTGCTAATAATTTCGTTGCGACAAAACTGGTAATGGTCTTTCCTGAACCTGTCGCATGCCAAATGAATCCTCCTTCATGCTGTGCCGCTTTTTGACGAATCTTACGAATCGCATGAATTTGGTAAGGTCTTAAAGCCATGAGGAATTTTTGATTTTTTTGATCATCGACGAGAATGGTATATTGGCTAATCAATTCATGGGCATCGGGTATCCGCAAAACTGTACGAGTAAAATCAAACAAATCGGAAACCGTTTGATTGTCTTCCGTCCGCCAATTAAATAAAAACTTCTTCATCCGAGCATAGGCTTCAGCGGTATCTTCACTAGGTCTTGCAAAGTATCGGGTATCGACTTTATTGGAAATCACCATGATTTGAGTGGTTGCGTAAATCCCTTTAAAAAATCCATCTTCTGCATAACGCTGAATTTGATAATAAGCTTGCATAAAACCGTCTTTAGCAGACTCTTTTTTGAGCTCAATATGAATGATTGGGAGCCCATTAATCAGCAAACTCACATCTCCACGATCTAGTCTAGAGGAATCTGGGACCACTTGGTGAACCACCTCATAAGAAGAAGTTCCTCCTGAGATATCCTTATTTCTAAAGGCTTCTAAAGTCACTTTTTTCCCATCTTCTCGCTCTAATAAAACTTGAGCCACCCCGTTTTCTCCTCTAAGCCATTGAGAAGCTAAAAAAGGCGTTCCGGTCAAACGTGAAAACTCGACTTTAACTTGCTTAAATTCTTTGTCCGTTAATGGTTGCTCTCCCAATACTGCTAAATTTATTCGGTTCAAATGGCTTCTAAAGTTTTGCCAAAGTGCTTCTTCCGACTTCAAGTCCGGACGATAAGTCCACTGATTTTCTTTCTCACTTAAGATTTGTATGAACTGGTTTTCAATCATTTGTTCCGAATGACTCATTTGATCCCCCTCATTTCCATAGTTGCCACCATTTTTTAGATTCTGTTTTTACCGGATCTTTTTCTTTTGCCTTGTTTCGTTCTTCTTCTGATAACTTCAATTGAGCTTTCAGTCGTTCAATTTCTTCCTGCGCCTCACCCCTTATCGACGAGCCTTCTTTCATATCCTCCTGAGGCATTTTAAGAGCTTTCAATTCATTGATTTCTGATTTATACTCTTCTAGTACTTTTTTATCCTGTAAGGCTAAACGTTGTTGCTGGTCTAATAGCTTATGAAGGTCTTTTTTTTCTGATTGGAGTTCGGACACTAGATTCCTTAAAAATAAAATCTCTTCATTCCCCTCTGGATTGCCATCAACTGAATTATTCACGTTGTCGTCAACAAAAACTTTTTGTTGACGTTTTTTAGTTGACGTTTTGTTAAAAAAAGCACTCTTAATAACTTTTTGACCATCAACGTCAACGTAAACGGTATTTCCTTTTTTTGACGTAAATTGACGTAAATCTATTGACGATTCTTTTTTTATTTTTTGCCATACAGCTTGCTTTGAAACACCTATTTCATCCGCAAGCTCTTTGATTGTCTTTAACTTTTCACTCATCATAAGTCCTGCCTTTTAACGGTTGATAGGTATTGCTCGATTGCTTTTTTGAGATACTTAGTGATATTTTTCTTTGAGTAGTCTTCTCGCTTGGCTCTCACATAAGACAAGTGGTCTTTCACGCCATTCAAACCTCGTAAGTCTTTAAGTTCGTCATAGAGAGGGTACACGTGTGCTTGTAAGCCTGAAAGAATTTTAGTATCCGTCAAGTCTAGATAAGACAATAAGAAATGTTCCATAAGCAACTTGGTATACGGACTTTTTAGGGCTTGTACCGTCAGCATGTCTTCGGTTTCTGCTTTACGTGCTTTATCTTCTTGGTAGACTTTATCTTCCAACTTGTAGCTGTTATCGTCTGCTCGACGTTTTCTCATAATATGAAAGACGATAGAATCAATCGAGCGCCCCTTTTTGACTTTGTCATACGTCACGGTAAAAGAAGTATGATCATTGATTTCTTCCAAAGGTTTTTTTAATATCCATTTTTCTAAATCTGCAAAAAGTTTATATTCATTGACTATATCCGTCATTTCTCGTAATTCTCGGATTGAAATTGAAGGATTGCGGTAGGCTTCCACTTGTTCTTCTCTCCGTCCACCCATATAACTATAATGCTCGTATTGGTTATAATTCATGGATAACCAACGATACAAGATGATAGAATGTTTACTATTGAGTTCTGAAATATCGGACAAGGCATGTTGTGTGAAATTCTTTTTAAGATTGATTAGATAAGGCATGATTTCAGGACTAAATCGAATAGTAACTTCATCATGATAATCGGTCCACTTTACATAGGGAATAGGGACGATATTTTCAAACTCAAACCCATGTTCTTTTTTTTCTTTAATTTTGAAAAAAGCTTGTTTTTGCATTTTCTCAACCGCTTCTTTAAAACGACTATGTTTGTCATTATCAGAAACTTTAAAAAACGCAAAAAGTTCTTCTTTTGAGAGATAGACTGTATGATCTTTAGGCGGTTCTTCGGTATCAATGCACGATACGGCTAACTCAAACATTTTGAGTGGGGTTTTATCCATTTTGGCAATGCTGGTAATTAAAGAATTATGCTCCACTACTTTTCGTTTTGATAATTCGTTCAAGATTTGCACCTGCTTCTGATTTTGTTCATTTTTTGGTATACTAGACATAGAAATACGCTCCTTTGAGTGTTTTTAGATACGCATGAAGATTCTCTCGACGAAAAGTGTTTCTTCATGCTTTTATTATACCATAATACATGGAGAAGGTAATAGATATTCTCCATGTATAAACAGTTTTTTCTCCATATATAAACAGTTTTTTCTCCATATATAAACAGTTTTTTCTCCACATATTATTCTTTAACCCCTTAAAAACACTCACTTTTTTTTGACGCAAAAGAAGAAAAGATTAAAATATATATGATAAATTAATATAGGCTTCGCCTTTTTTTATTTTTTTCAAAAATTTAAAATCAAAAGTCAAAATCATCCCGTAAGCAAACAGACTAATCAATATAGAATTTGATCAGTCTGTTTGTATCGGTTATTTATAAATCTTCTGTTTTTATTTCATAATAGCCCTCGTAATAATAACTCGCATCAATTCCTTTAAAGAATTGTTCTTTTCCTAAATCATCGGTTAAAGCCTTTTGAATCAAATATTTTAATTCATTGGTGCTGACTGTACTACGGATCATGGCATTTAAATATTCATCCTTATCAATTTGATTCCAATCGACAATTTTGTGTAGTTTATTTTTAAGAATTAAATCCAACCAGATACGAGTGGCTCGTCCATTGCCTTCTCTAAACGGATGGGCTACATTCATATCCGAGTACTTATCAATAATTTCATCAAATGTTTCTTGAGGTAATTTATCAATATATTCAAGTGTTTGCGCTAAAAAAATACGTGGCGCAAATTGAAAGTTTCCTTTCGCAATATTCACTTCTCGAATTTTTCCCGCAAAGTCGTAAATATCTTGGAATAAAAACCGATGAATATCAGATAAGCCTTGAAACGTCCCAATTTCCAGATCCTCTATTTTGCCAGACTCAAACAATTCTTTGGCTCTTTTTTTCGTTAATAACTCTTCTTGTTTAGCTAATTCTGCTGAATTTGTTAAGCCTAATTTATTATCTAAAACCAAAATATCCCCTCACTCTCTATTTTTTCGGAAAGATTCTTTTGAAAATTTTTGGACGTTGATCAAACCATGTTGAAGCGGTATACATTAATCGAAAACTGCCATAAATTCCAGCACCGATTAAACCAAAACCACCTAATCCAAGAACGACTGCCCCATAAGGATGTTTAGGCTGTATTTCCATCACTGTGTCATACAAAATATGCAAACCCCAACCATCCCAGATCCCTTTATAAATCCATCGTCCGATGAGAATACCGACAACTAAGAAACAGAACAGGCAGACAATATTCGCAATCAGAATACCGTAACGTTCGACAATCTCACGTTTGCGATCTGCTTTTATCTGCTCTTTTTGTTCATTCAGTTCTTTTTTCAAAGCGAGTAATGCTTGTTTTTCAACTTGAATGTCTTTCAGTATGGTCGCTTTTAAGTTTTCTGCCTCTAAACGATGGAGTTGTTCTTGAATGGCAGACTCCATTTTTTGATTCGCAACAGCTTCTATTTTTTCTTGGTAGTCCCGAAAGTCTTTATTAACTTCTTGACGGACTAAGCGGTCTAGTTCTGGAACGTGACTGAAATCAATTTTGCCATTTTTATAAGCATTTAATACTTGAACAACGAGTTGTTCATCTTTATTCATCGACTCATCCCCCGATCATGATCTTTTGTTGGTTTCTTTTCGGACTGTACGTCTCTATTCGCTTGTTTTTCTAGGCTTTTCTGTTGTTCTTGCTCGTAATTTTTCATGTCCTTTGAAAAGCGACGTTCAAAATCATCGAGGATTTTCTCTTTTGTTTGCTTTAATTTTCTTGTAACGCGTTGAGTAAGTTCTGGTACTCGTCCTGCAAACTGTTTGATTGTGTCAATAAATCGATTAATTTTTGATTCTCGCTTGAGAGCTTCTGATTTTCTTGGTTCAATTGCTTGTTCAAGGCTAACAATTTCTGATTCTCTTTGTTGAGTGTCTCGCTCAAGCGGAGTAATCGCTGGTTCTCGTTGTTCAACAGCGCTAAATTCGTTTTGTCTTGCTCGGTTTTCCAACTCATGTAAAATGGTCTCCCTTCCAAAATCAGAACCCAATCGGGTCTCTCGTGCTCGTCTTTGCTTGTTATTGGCGTCTAAAAAGGCGTATGAGAACGTTTGGCCTCTTTCTGATAGAAAATTACCCCATTGTCAGATAATCGTTCCTTAAACGCTTCGTATGAGCTCACAGAGACATCTTGAAGCGATTTATTGATTCTTTCTCTCAAATCATCCATGTAAGAATACTCATTTTTGGCGATTAGTTCTTTTTCTGTCTCTGTTTGGCGCTCTTTTGGTGGCTCTAAAATGAGCCAGTTTTCTCGAGAAGCGAGTCGATCATTCATTTCTCGTGCTCGTTGAACGCTTTCTCCTTTTTGTTCTCTTAATTTCTTTCCTGTCTCTAAATTGACCTTATTGACAATGATGTGGTTGTGTAAGACGTGATTTTTTCCGTCTAAATGCGTATACACAGCACTTTGATGGTTAGGATAGAGATTTTCTGCTAACTCAACGCCTAAATCGTTGGCTTTTTGCCAGTCCTTTTGTACTTTCGGATTCAGTTCATCTAAGGCGAAAGATTGGGTAATACGCAAGACCTGATTGGATTCTTTGGTTTGGTTATGAAGTTGTCGAATGACATCAAATTGTTCTTTGGCGATAAAGGGATCAATCCCGTTGGTTCCACCCACGGCAACTGCCCGACAATTTGTCAGCTCCACAGGACGTTCCAATTGATGGTCTTGTAGCCACTGTTCAGTTTTTTCATGCATGGGTCTGTCTTGACCTAAAGCATAATTAAGGGCGCTCGCTGCACTTGCGCCATTGCTTATTTTTGCAATTGTTGCCATAACTCTTGATACCCCTTTTGAGCTTGAGCGAGTACTCGGTATGTATAGCGTAAAGCCTCGATCAGCTCTTTATCTTGGTTGTCCATCCGATCGAATTGATTGAGTTTCTTGGCGATTTGATTTAAATTGGTTCCTTGTTTTGAGAGTTCTAATAATAAAGATTTCGCTTGGTCATGTTCGAGATAAGGTTTTTTTAAATGAGATTTTTGTGCTAATTTTTTCGCATAAAGATTCGGAGAGAGTCCATATGTTTCTCCTGAAATTTTCAGCTTATTGTATTGTTCTTCAGATAATCGAAATTGAATGTACTTTGTTTGATTTTGTGATACTTCTTTCTGATCCATAAATAGCCTCCTCAAAGATAAAATGCCCCAGCGCTCATTCCTCAATCGCCCTTTGTCATTGATTTTGTAATAAGCATTGCGCCCTATTCGGTTACAATCATTATAACAAAATAGACCATATAAAACCATAAATACTGCAAGCTATCACATTGTAATACAAATTACTACGTTCTTGTATTACAATGTGGCTTGAAAAGGGGGAAGTTTCACTTTCCCCTTTTATCCCCTTTGGATTGTGTCGATTTGCTTTACACAAACGCCACCTACCCATTTTATAAAAATAAAATGGGCAAAAGATCTTTCTTTTTGTCATACAAAAAGAAGAAAAAAAAGAGACGATTTTCTTCTTCCGAAATCGTCCCTCTTTTTTCTAAAACCATGGATGAACGAACAAAAAATCTCTCGTATTTTGTTTGTTCATCCACTAAAAATATGCGAACAGTATGGCTTCATTCAATCCTGTTCTTACAAGTCAAAACCATCGAATCGTCCAAGGACGATTCAACAAAAAAAGTAGTCGTTTTTGGACGACTACTAAGTTCTAAACATTCATTACCCAAAATCAATTTGGTCTAACATCGTTTCTCGACTAGCTTGATCTAATCCAAGATACGTTAAGGTCATAGCTTCACTTGAATGGTTTAATAAATGCATCACTAAACCAATATTATAGTTTGACTGCGTATAGACCCGATAAGCGCCTGTTTTACGCATGGTATGCGTCCCTAGATAGTTGATTCCTAAAAGATCACCAACACGTGCCATGACCTTATAAAA
>ENA-OQHZ01000464-OQHZ01000464.1-human-gut-metagenome-genome-assembly--contig:-NODE-464-length-25574-cov-3.565910_pt1 | contig 25574 bp, 25 predicted proteins | sample MGYA00242642_ERZ504734 | MGnify/ENA primary metagenome ERZ504734 (study PRJEB26092, sample SAMD00036210) | human gut metagenome | host: Homo sapiens | study: EMG produced TPA metagenomics assembly of...
TGGTCAGTCTGTGCCATTAATGAAAGGGCTGATATGGGAACTTTCATTTGATGTGACCACATTTTGACAAGATTTTGCAAATTTTCAGTTTGCGTCTTTTCAGCTAGTAATTCATTAGCGCTAGTTTCTTTTAGTTTGATGATAATATCTTTATAAGCAAGTTCTGATGGCAATTCTAATTCATCTAATTCTTTTACATAAATAAAATGATGTAAAATAGATAATTTCTGCTTAAATTTAAGGTATTGCCAAATGCTGATAAAGATTAAAATGGTGAAATTGATTAAAATACTAACTTTAAAATAAGCTAATGGCAGGCGATATAAGGCAAAAATAACAATGAATAATATACTTAAAAGGATATAAGTTAAATACCAGACAGAATATTCTTTAAAAAATTGTCGAATCATTTTAGAAGGTAGCCAACTCCTCTCACGGTGTGAATACGATCAAAACCTAATGGTTGTGTTTTCTTGCGGAGTCGTGTTATGTTAACACTAAGGGTGTTTTGGTCAATGAAACTTTCATTTTCCCAAAGCTTCTCGAGTAATTCCTCTTTGGGAACGACTTGATTTTGATGTTCAAAGAGAATTGCTAAAATCTTATTTTCTGTTGGAGATAGGGTGATATGGTCGTCACCGTTTGACAAAATCCCGTCACGTGATAGAGAAAAATGTTCTAATTGGTAATTATCCGAGGTAAACTGGTAAGCACGTCTTAAAAAAGCTGAAATTTTGGCATCTAAAATCGTTAGAGAAAATGGCTTTGACACAAAATCATCTCCTCCCATATTGAGTGCCATGACAGTATCCATTTCATCATCACTAGATGAGATAAAAATAATCGGCAATGTCATGCTTTTACGAATTTCTGTGGTCCAATAAAAACCATTAAAATATGGCAACGTGATATCAATCAAGATAAGGTCAGGTTTGATTTCTTCGACTTCCTGCTCGATAGCTCGAAAATTAGTGACACTAAAGACATCATAAGTTTGACTAAGATGTTGTTTTAAAAGTTTAACGATAGTTTCATCGTCCTCGACAATATAAATCTTTCCTTGTTTCATAGTCTTATTGTAACAAAAAATGGTCATCACGACCATTTTTTAGTAAAAATTTTCAGACTCTTTCAAATGACTGTTCGAAGATAGGAGTTAACGTTCAATAATTTTATAGTAAGTTCTACTTGTGAATTTATAGATGAAGAAATAGATTATGGTGATGCTTAGTATTGTAATACCACTGACGGTATAAATCATACTTGAGCTTGTTACTCCAAACAAGAGCAACATTTGTTTTAGCATGACAAGCGCTACGGCGAAGTGTAAAACTGCAAAACCGAGTGGCATAAAGAATACGAGTAGAATTTGAGAATTAATTGCTCGCTTCACTTCTTTTTCTCCCATTCCCACCTCTTGCAAAATTTTATACGATTTTTTATCTTCAATCCCTTCAGAACGTTGTTTATAGTAAATGATTAAGGCTGCACCAAGCAAGAAACTAATACCAAGTAAGAATCCTGTAAAGAGAAAACCACCTGTAAAGCCATACATGTCCTCAAGGAAAGATGATTTGGTATCGACAAATCCTGTTGCTGCGTTGCCATCTGAATCAAGATATTGACCTGTTTCGTCTGAAATGTAACCGTCATTATTTGTAATTTTAGCGATTTCGGCTTTAGAAAGGTCAGCATAACCAGTGAAATTACTTCGGAATTGGAGATTATGTTGAGTAAAGAGCTCTTGAAGTTCATTTAAAACATTTTTATCACTAACGATTAACAACGCTGGATTATAAGTATTAGCAATATCAGGGAATATAACACTTCTTAGATTTTCGACATTGTCAAATTCTTTTCCAAAAAGAGTTAATTTTTCCAGTTGGCTATTTCCTTTTTGAACATAGAAAGCAGTTTGATTTTTCTTTAAAGTTGGTAGGCTATTACCTAAATCTTTAAAATCATCTTGGGTCATGATATATATATACCCCATTTTTGCCAAATCAGGAGTTTCTACATCTTGGTCTGTTATTGTGATTTCTTTATCGGTTGATACTGGAATATCTGAGAAGCCAGTATAGTAGGTGATGTAGTCACTTTCTGGTTTATCTAATTTATCGATAACTGCTGTTTTGAAAAAAGCTTCCGCATCTGTATCAGGCGTTGAATAGATTGTAATTTGAGTGTCTTTTGGGAACATATCGTCAGCTTGTTTTTGAGTATTGACATACAAAGACGTTGTTGTGGCAATCGTTACAAAAGCCATAACGGCTAGTAGCGTAATATTAGCAAGTCCGACAGCATTTTGTTTCATTCGGAAAATCATTTGTGCTGTGGTTACGAAATGTTCAGGTTGGTAAAAATATTTTTTGTTTTTACGACGGCGTTTTAGGTACCAAGTCATAAAACTGATGTAAAAAAGGTAGGTTCCAATGATAACAAGAACAACCGCGATAAAGAAACGATATAGGACGACAAGCGCAGCTATTCTCGTTGAAGAAATTGAAAGATAATAACCTGAACTTAAGCAAATGATGCTTAACAACGCAAAGAGAATATTGCCGCGTGGCTCTTTTTCACCCTGTTCTTGCCTCCTAAATAAAGCTAGTGGCGATGAACGACGGATATTAAAGAGGCTGATAAGTTCTAGGAAAAAGAAGATTGCAGCGAATGCAAACGCTGTGCTAATAAACGCTGCTGGTGATAAAGTCATTACCAACTGATTATAGTGTAAAAGATTAATAAAAATCAAATAAAACAATTGTGAAAAGACAGCTGATAAAAGGCTTCCTAGGATAATCACACCCACAAAAATAACAATCAGTTCAATAGTCGATACAAGACTGATTTGAAACCTGTTCATCCCAAGGATGTTATAAAGCCCGAATTCCCTACTTCTTTGTTTTAAAAGGAAATTATAACTATAAATCTCCATGATAATCGAGAAGATAAAAAGGACAACAATGGATAAGCCGAGTGTTACGGCACCATATGACATACTTTTTCCAACAGGGCTAAATAAAATCAGCAAAGTTGAACAATTTAGAAGAAATAAAATGGTGCTTGTGAGTAAAAATGGTCCAAAAATATTGACAGATTTTTTGAGGTTTGACCAAGCTAATTTAGCATAGAACATATTACTCACCTCCAAGAAGTGCGCTCATTGCAAGTGAAATATCCTTGTTGAATTCTTGATTGGTTTTGTTACCACGATAAATTTGGTGGAAAATGCGACCATCTTTGATGAAAAGGACACGTTTAGCATGACTAGCGGCGTTTGCTGAGTGTGTTACCATAAGCAATGTTTGACCGTCATTATTAATATCCTCAAAAAGGTTTAGAATATCTTCAGAATTGCGATAATCTAGTGCTGCTGTTGGTTCATCAGCTAAAAGTAACTGCGGATTTGTGATAAGGCTACGAGCGATAGCAACACGTTGTTTTTGACCGCCAGACAATTCAAATGGGCGTTTTGCTAACAAATTTTCAATATGAAGTTTTGGAGCGAGTGTTGCTAGTCTATTTTCCATTTCTTGGTAGTTAACACGACCAAGTACCAATGGTAAGAAAATGTTATCCTTGACAGAAAGCGTATCTAATAAATTGAAATCTTGAAAGACAAATCCGAGATTGTTTAAACGAAATTCTGCTAATTGGCTTTCTTTGATTTTTGTGATTTCTTTCCCATTTAGAATAACAGAACCTTTTGTTGGCTTTTCCAGAGTTGCTAAGATATTAAGCAGGGTTGTTTTCCCAGAACCAGATTCTCCCATGATAGCGATAAATTCATTTTCATCTACTTTGAAATCAACATCTTGTAAAGCACGTGTTACCTCTTTTGAAAAACGTGTGCGAAAAACTTTTTCTAAGTGATTAATCTCCAGTAACATAATTTCTCCTTTGTTTCATTATACCTTTTTTCGATTAAATAAAAACTCTAATTGGAATGTTTTTGCTAAAAAGCAATTAATTTAAATTTAGTATTTTAGTACTAAGGGTGTTTTAAAGGCTTTCTTCCACTCCAATACCAAAGAGCGAGACTTATTACTCCCACTACTACGATAAGGAGAATTGTAATAAGACTATAAAAAACTATCATTTTAAAAACCTCCTCCTATTATTTTGTGATACGGAGGGTGTACCAGACCATATAAGTAATGGAACCTAAAATAACCATGACTAACCAAATTAGAAGATTACTCCATAAATTGATATGTTTTTTGATTTCTTGACTCATATGACTGCTCCTCTCTTATTGACAAGTTTATTTTATCGAAAATTAGGTAGTTACTTCCTTACAATTTGAACGTCAAATCTTACAAAAATGTAAGGTTACTTTCTGGCAACAAAAAAGCCCAAAACAAACGTTTTAGGCTTAACAGTTACTACTTACTTACCCATTGATTGCTTGTGCTATTTTTGTAAGGTATGCGTGGCTTTCAAGTTGTTTAATGGGTTTGTTTAAATCTTTTAAAATACTTGTGGCATGTTCGTTGAATAACGGCAGAGATTCTGCCCAATAGATTTTTCCTTGACCTAGTGTCAAACTATCATGTCTTTTACCTAAAGAGTCAACTAAATGATAGTGAATAATAGTCTCTTTTCAAAGTTTCTAGTGAGCGTTGTAAAGCTTTATTATCCCCATGCAGATAAATGAAAGCATGAGAAACATCATAAGTAAGTGGATAGCCTTTTTGAGCTAACAACTGGTCGAATTCAGACTTGCCAAATGAAAGTAGTTTTGAAATACCATTTTCAAAGATATGAAAATTCAAAGACATCTGGGTGATATTTTAGGCGACTTTCCATTTGCTCCAAGTCGCAACTAGCTTTTAGTCCTAATTGAATTGGAAACATTTTGTCACCTCTTTTAATATAGTATTGGAATACTAAACGTTAAGATAATCTTGCAAATCGTTTAAAGCACGTTCAGCAACTTTTTCATAACGTTCTTTTTTATCACGGATACGTGGTCCGTCAAGCTCTTTAACAATACCGAAGTTAACATTCATTGGTTGGAAATGTTTACTTTCGGCATGTGTAATGTAATGTGGAAGAGAGCCGATAGCAGTCGTTTGCGGGAAGATAACCACTTCTTCTCCTTTAAAACGACGTACAGCGTTGATACCAGCAACTAGCCCTGAAGCGGCTGATTCCACATATCCCTCAACCCCTGTCATTTGACCAGCAAAGAAAAGGTCTGGATTTTGGCGTGTGGCAAATGTTTCGGTCAAAAGATTTGGAGAATCCATGTAAGAGTTACGGTGCATTACGCCATAACGGACAAATTCGGCATTTTCAAGACCTGGAATCATGCGGAAAACACGTTTTTGCTCACCCCATTTAAGGTGTGTTTGGAAACCAACGATGTTAAAGAGACTACCAGCAGCATTATCTTGACGTAATTGAACAACGGCATATGGTGTCTTGAATTCACCGTCACGAGGGCCTTTGTAGTCATCTGGGTATTCTAAGCCAACAGGCTTCATTGGACCATAGAGCATTGTTTTAATGCCGCGTTTTGCAATAACTTCAATCGGCATACAACCTTCAAAATATTTTTCTTTTTCAAAGCTATTAAGCGGAGCTTCTTCGGCATTGACAAGCGCTTCATGGAACGCCATAAATTCCTCTTTGGTCATTGGACAGTTAAGATAGGCAGCTTCTCCTTTATCGTAACGTGATTTCAAATAAACCTTGTCCATATCGATAGAATTTTTATCAACGATTGGCGCTGCGGCATCATAGAAATAAAAACCGTCGCCACCGTTCAATTCATGAATTTTTTCAGCAAGTGCATCTGATGTTAAAGGACCACTAGCGATAACAGTAATGGCATCAGTTGGAATTTCTGTGATTTCTTCACGAATGACTTCGATAAGTGGGTGATTTGTCACTTCATCTGTCACCATTTGTGAGAAACCGTCACGATCAACCGCTAAAGCACCACCAGCGGGGACGCGCGTGCTTTCTGCTGCCTTCATGATAACAGAGTCTAGACGACGCATTTCTTCTTTAAGCAGACCGACAGCGTTTGTTAAGCTATCACCGCGCAGCGAATTTGAGCAGACCAATTCCGCAAATTTATCTGTTTTGTGTTGTGGTGTTGCTTTCTTACCACGCATTTCATAAAGTTTTACTGGAATGCCACGTTTAGCAATCTGATATGCAGCTTCAGAGCCCGCTAAACCAGCTCCTATAACGTTAATGTATGATGATTGAGACAATTATACTAATACCTCCAAAAACAAGCTTAGGAAGCCCTAAAACTCATTTTCCAGATAAGGGAGAAAGCCCTTATCCAAATCTTTCTAATTTTGATACTTGATTATCATAACATAAATTTTGTGAAACTCAAATAATATTATATAGTTATTTACATAAATAAAAATATGTAAACAAACTATTGATTATCCTTTTTAATCATATTCTGATATTGTAAGTGAATACCAATGTGACCAATTCCCAAAATAATTGATGTCAAGGTCAGAAATGGATTTTTACCATAGATGGATATGCATAGAACTGCCAAAACCGGTAAACTTGCTCCGGCTACTGGAATTTTTAAAAATGTGGTGCACAAATCTGGCATTCTTTTTGGTCCCATAAAATAACGAATCCAAAACATTTCATAAAGAATCATGCAAAAACAAGCAGCTATCAGCCACCAATTCCAATTAGTCCAGGGCTGCCAGTTAAAATCAGAAAAAATGAGAATCAGACAAGACACAAGTACTTCTCCGATACGTTCAAATATGGATAAGTATTTATTTTCTTGATACTGATAATGTTCATAATCTTTAGGTTTATTTCGTGTCCAAATAAGATTTGGTATCATTAGTAGCATTAAAAAGATGAATCCAACATAAGAAAAGCCAAAATGCATAGTCAGTCATCCTCATTTAAAACAAACAAATCCAAGCAGATAGTAAAACACTTAAAATACTGAAAAGTGACCCAATGAGATAGTATTCTGCAAATGTGGGGTTTTCGGAAATTTTATTATAACGAGCGATTGATTTAGCAGTAAAAACAAGTCCGATTGAGGCGAATTGATTGAAAATGATACAAATACTCATCACAATACGTTCCAAAAGTCCAATCGTTGCTCCAGCACCTGGAATGGTATCCATTTTTTGACTGCTCTCTGGCTGGTATTTTTGAAAGAAAATCTTGAAAAAGACATTAGTCGGTTTTGTAATCAAGACGATAAATAGAATAATATTAAGCACTTCTCTTGTTAAGATATTTGGCAAAACTACACCTTTGGCAAGCGGGGCAAGTAAAAGTATAATTCCTAGATGTAACATTTGGTCCAAAAGGAAAGTTACCAACGGATTTAGCTTGAAACTATTAGCCACATGAGGTTTTCCAAAGTCAATAATAGAATGACTCAGCAAAATAAGCAAGCTAATGCCCCAGATGTTTGGGACAAAAATAGTTACCAAAATTAACGGAATAGCTACCCAAATGAGATGAATCAAAAGGTAAGTTTTATCGGTATTTTTACGGTCGGCAACTGTTTGGCTTTGCAACTGAAAGTCTGACAAAAAGTGACAAATCAGTAATAGGGTTAATATAGGATTTTGGCTAAGATAGTGAGAAAGACCTGTGATTGACATTAGTTTAACTCCTCTCCAGCGTTTTTAAACAGATTTAACGCACAATTTCGTGTTCGTAGGTAAACTTTGATATTACTGCTTTTCAATCGTTTTGACAGCGCACTTGTGCTTAATTCAAGCTGTTTTCCCAAAATTTGTTGGTCAAAATACTCATCATAAATGCCAAGTTTTAAAAGTTCCTGCAAGATAATTTCTTGGCTAGCGCGCCAATTGGACTTAATTGCTTCACTACTGGCAATCAGTGTATTAATAATGTTTACCTTGGTGTCATCTTCAAAGGAAACAGCGATTTGCGTATTGCCGTAATCATTTTTTTGGTGGATGTAATTGATTGCTTTTCTAGCGTGCCAATAAGCGGGACCGTCAGCGCCAATGCTTTGCTCTGGGTTAATATCTGTCAGAATTTCTCCTAAGCCAAGACCAAAACGTACTTGATAAGGCTGCATTGCGAAGTTAATACGGTCAATTATTTGAAATAAAGGGGCATCCAAGGTTAACAATCCTTGAAATTCATCACCTAAAGTGATAGATAATTTTGAAACCAAGACATCTTTAAATTTAATATTTAACTCGTTTAGGCAAGCCTCCAATGTTTTTTGGACTTGGTAACGATTATCGATTTTTTTGGAATCAATAATATCTCCAATTAATGCAAAATAATTCATAGCGTACCTCTCATAAGTCTATTATAACAGACTTATCAAAAAAAGTCCGTTATAACGGCAATTATTTAAAAAGTCCATTATAATGGAAAACATATTTTCCATACAATCAAAAAGAAACTGAGCATCTCTGCTTCAGCTTCTATCGTTTTATTTAATTTTTGCTTCTTCGTAGTCGCATTCTTCATTGCTGCAGACGACTTGTTTACCACCACCGCGGATTTTCTTCTCAACTAAGAAGTCTCCAGATTTTGGACAAGAACGTCCGACAGGTTTATCCCATGATGTAAATTCACATTCAGGATAACGGTCACAACCATAGAAAATACGATTACGTTTGGTTTTACGTTCAATTACTTGACCTTTGCCACAGACTGGACAAGTCACGCCGATTTCTTTAGTGATTGCTTTTGTATTGTGACACTCTGGGAAATTGCTACAAGCGTAGAATTTACCATAACGACCTAACTTGATAACCATTGGGTGTCCACAAACATCACAATCAAAGCCAGCTGGCTCATCTTTGATTTGAATTTTTTCGATTTCTGTTTCGGCTTTGGCAAGTTCTTTTTCAAATGGTTTGTAAAATTCATCGATAACTTTTTGCCATTGCTGTTTGCCTTCTTCGACTTCATCAAGTTTACCTTCCATATCAGCGGTAAATTTGACATCAACAATATCAGGGAAGAATTCAACAATCAAATTATTAACGATTTCACCAAGTTCCGTAGGTTCAAAACGTTTCGCAGCTAAGCGAACATAGTAACGTCTTTGGATAACGTCAAGTGTTGGTGCATAAGTTGACGGACGCCCAACGCCATTTTCTTCCAATGTTTTAATAAGTGTTGCTTCAGAATAACGAGCTGGTGGTTGGGTAAAGTGTTGTTCAGGATTTGTTGATACTTTCTTAACAATATCACCTTCAACCATGTCAGGCAACATTTTATTCTTGTCAGAATCGTTATATACGGCTAAGTAACCGTCAAATTTTACTTTACTACCATTGGCAGTAAAGCGTACGCTATTTTGCTCCAAGTTAACTTTCATTGTGTCAAAGACTGCTGCTGTCATTTGACTGGCAACAAAACGATTCCAAATCAATGTGTAAAGTTTTAATTGGTCTTTATCTAAGTGCTTAGCGATTGATTCTGGTGTTAGATTGACATTTGAAGGGCGAATGGCTTCGTGAGCATCTTGAGCTCCTGAAGCATTTTTAACACGGCTACCGTGTTTAGAGTATTTTTCACCGAAACGTTCTGTGATAAAGTTTGCGGCATCATTTTGCGCAATTGGACTGATACGTGTTGAGTCCGTACGCATATAGGTAATCAAACCTTGCGTTCCGCTCTTACCAAGACTGATACCTTCGTACAATTGCTGTGCAACCATCATGGTTTTACGTGTACGGAAGTTGATTTTATTAGCAGCATCTTGTTGGAGAGATGATGTCGTATAAGGAAGTGGTGCATTGCGACGACGTTCTTTCTTTTCAACCTTAGCTACGGTAAATTCGTCACTAGTCAATAAAGCAAGAACTTTTTGAACATCTTCATTCGTTTCGAGTTTTAATTTTTTGCCATCAATGCCATAAAATGAAGCTTGGAATTTCTTCGTTCCTTTTTTAAAGAAACCGTCAATTGTCCAGTATTCTTCTGGTTTAAAGGCTTTGATTTCATTTTCGCGGTCAATGATTAGTTTTAATGCAACGGATTGAACACGTCCTGCTGAAAGACCTTTTTTAACTTTTTTCCAAAGCAATGGTGAGATAGAATATCCCACGATACGGTCGAGAACACGACGCGCTTGTTGGGCATCTACTAAATCCATATCGATTTGGCGTGGTTCAACAAAAGCATTTTTGACAGCGTCTTTGGTGATTTCATTGAAAACAACACGGTTTTTGTCATTCTCATCAAGATCTAAAATATGGGCTAAGTGCCAAGAAATCGCTTCTCCTTCACGGTCCGGGTCACTTGCGAGATAAACTTTTTTAGACTTTTTCGCTTCTTTTTTAAGGTCGTTAATCAATGGACCTTTACCACGAATATTAATATATTGTGGTTCATAATTATTTTCAAAATCAATAGACATGCTTGATTTTTTCAAATCGCGGATATGTCCTACTGAGGCTACAACTTTATAATTACGTCCGAGATATTTTTCAATTGTTTTTGCCTTAGCTGGAGATTCCACAATAACCAAATTTTTCTTGGCAGATGTTTTTTTCTTTATTGTTTTTTTGCTTGATTTTTTAACAGCTGTTGGGGCATTCGTAGTAGTAGTAGTTGCCATAAGCTCACTTCCTATCAGTAATAAACTTATAACATGATAACCCGCTTTTCTTAAACTGTCAATAAAAAAGTTATATTGGTATGTGGTAAAATTTTTTAGAAAGCTCATTAAGCCTAAAAAAGTAGGGAATAAACACTAAGTATTGATGAGGGAGATTTGTGAAGAGATGTTACAGTAGCTAGGGTGGTCTTATGACTGTCCTCTTCTCATTGACTAAGCCTGTAGGCAAGTTGACTATAGGTCTTTTAATCAAAAATGCCTCCTTTGCTTTTGACAAGAGAGGCATTGATCGCTTATTTAGGTTTATCCTTATTAGATGGGACATCCTCAAGGGGAACATCTGTATCATCTCTGTTTCTTTATAGAAAAAAATTGCTTATATTTGATATTCCGAAAGGATATCTAAGCCTGATGTGACGCATTTTGCGCCCTCTTTTATCAAATGATGACAGCCATCAGATTTTCCATCTAAAATATTTCCTGGAATGGCAAAAACGTCTCGTCCTTCTTCCAATGCTCTTTCGCACGTAATCAAACTGCCTGAGCGCAGCTTAGCTTCTACTACGATAACGCCTTGTGATAAACCTGCAATAATACGATTTCGCTCTGGAAAATGGAATTTCAGCGGTGCTTCTCCTGCTACGTACTCACTTAATACGAGGTGATTTTTAACCATGTACTCCTGCAACTGCTTATTTTCTTTGGGATAATAAACGTCCAGTCCACAACCGATAACGGCAATCGATGCACCACCGTTTTTTAGAGATGATAAATGCGCACTGGTATCAATGCCACGCGCCAACCCACTAACGATAACAAAATGATTCCCGAGTTCTTTGACAATTTTCTGTACGGATTTTGTCCCTGTTGCTGATGCTGTTCTTGCTCCTACTACTGCCATTTTTGGGCGATTGAGTAATTCTAAATTTCCTTGATAAAACAGCAAAACAGGTGGATTATAACAATGTTTGAGTTCTAATGGGTATTCGTCATCTAGTATGGAAACACTAGGAAAACAATTAAATTCTTTGCGCAATTCTTTGATGTCCAGTGCTTTGTATTTTTCCATAAAAAGGATAGGATTTTTACATTTTGAGACGACTGCCATATTACGCAAAGATAGTGATTTCTCTTGCTTTTCTTGATAATCCAAAATAGCTAAAATATTAAGATTTGTTAATCCTGCTTTTTTTAATTTAAACAATTCAAAATTATTCATGTTTTCTACCTCACTAATTTATTATTCGAAAAAAAGCCCTGAAAAAACAGGGCTTAGTGAGTGTATTTTACGTATTAAGCAAGCGTTTTTATGATTTTTGCAGGATTTCCAGCGAGAACCACGTTATCGCCAAAAGATTTTGTGACGACTGCGCCAGCACCAACGACAACGTTGTCTCCTAAGGTAACCCCAGGTAGAATGGTCACGCCGCCGCCAAACCAAGCATTATCTCCAATAGTGATTGGTGCACCGTATTCAAGACCTGAAATACGTTCTTTGGCATCAAGTGGGTGTAACGGTGTTAACAATTGACAATTTGGTCCAAACATTGCGTTGTCGCCAATGTGAATCTCGCAGACATCAAGCATGGTACAGTTATAATTGGCATAGAAATTCTCACCCACATAAATATTTGAACCATAATCACAAACAAAACGTGGATTCATTGCCAATTTTTCACCTGTTGACCCAAACAGAGTTTTTATAATTTCTCTTTGCTTATCACGGTCGTCCTCGTTATTGAACAACTTCATTTTTCGGCGTGCTTCCAGACGCATGGCAGTTAGCTCTGCATCTCCAGCATCGTATAGTTGCCCAGCTAACATTTTTTCTTTTTCGCTTGTCATATTAAGGCTCCTTTAGCATGGATTTTATTGGTTCGAATGTTTTACGGTGAATTGGTGTGATGCCATATTTTTTAAGACCTTCTAAGTGCTCTTTGGTTCCATAGCCAACGTTTTTTTCAAAGGCATACCCAGGATAATCATTGGCATAGTCAGCCATTATGCGGTCACGTGTTACTTTAGCAACGATAGAAGCCGCTGCAATTGATAAGGAGTTGGCATCACCTTTGAGGAGTGATTGTTGTGGAATCGAAGTTTCCAAATGCATGGCATCAATTAAAAGATAATCAGGTTTTGTCACCTCACCTTTCAGTTGATTAATGGCTTGCAACATACCGACTTTTGTAGCTTCGTAGATATTAATCTGGTCAATGACATTATTGTCAACAATTCCGATTCCAATTCCTAAAGCACGCGCAAGGATTTCTTGATAAATTTCCTCATGGTGCTTCTTAGGAATTTTTTTAGAATCATTGAGGTGTTTAATTTTACAATTTTTTGGAAGAATAACGCACGCTGTGACAACAGGTCCTGCTAATGGTCCTCTACCAACTTCATCAATCCCAGCAATGGCTTGGTAACCTTGTTGATAAAGTTCTTTTTCGTAGCGCAGCATATTTTCCAAGCGTAAGTCTTCATCAATATCCGCTTGAATAGCTTTTTTTCGCTGCTGAATCGCCTTTTGGACCCCTGCACGACTATCTGACTCATAAGCTTGCCAGCGTGCGTCATCAAGGCTCTCAATCGCTGCTAGCGCTTCTTTGATTTCTTTAACGGTCGCCATTTTCAACTTCTCCTACGACATCCAAAGTGTAACGACCAAGTTTGCCTTCGCGGACATCTTTAACAAAAAGGCTATAAAAACGGTCATAATCATCACGAAAGCCCAATTTTTGTGTCATAGCCATAATAATCTCAGGCGCTTCTTCTTCTAAGCTGATACCTTTGAAGCGTTCAACAAGACGTTCTGGATAGTATTTTTTAAAGAAATTAAGCCCAAAAATCGTTACTTCATCCATTGGCAAAAGCTGGTCCTTAATAGCACCTGTTAAAGCGAGTTTGAGCCCCACTATTTCGTCCTCGAATTTTGGCCAAAGAATCCCTGGGGTATCTAGGATTTCCAAGTCTTTATTAGACTTAAGCCATTGTTGTCCTTTAGTTACCCCAGGTTTATTGCCAACGACTGCAATTTTTTTACCTGCCAAACGGTTCATTAATGTTGATTTACCAGCGTTTGGAATACCAATAATCATTGTACGCAAAGTTTCTTTTTGAATGCCACGTTCACGTAATTTAGCTAATTTATCAGCCATTAATGATTGGGCGGCATCGGTTACCAATTTTACAGTAGCTTGTTCTTTTGAATTAACGGCTAGGGTTTTGATGCCTTGTTTTTCAAAATAGTTACGCCATTCTTTTGTACGATTACTATCAGCAAGGTCGGCTTTGTTCAAAATCATTAATTTCGGTTTATCTCCGACGATTTTGGTTAACATTGGATTTTGGCTTGATAGTGGCAAACGAGCGTCAACTAAAATTGTCACAAAATCAACGTGTTTCAGATTTTCCTGAACTTGTCGGCGTGCTTTCGACATATGCCCAGGAAACCATTGAATAGTAGCCATGTAAAATAAATTCCTTTCGTATCAAGGGGTTAACGGGGGCAAGCCTGCCTAAATTTTGTCAGGTCACCAAATTTAGGCTAATTTTACCAAACCATTTCATCCCCAATAATTTTTTGCTTTCCTTCGCGAATACATATTATCTCAAAATTAGGATGATATTAACAATTTTGCTAGAAAGTTAACATTAATATGCCTTGGAAGATAGCTTTCTTTTATTCCAATTATATCTCGGAACTCTTTTAAATTCAAATTCGTTTTTCTGCTTTTTTCAATCCAATCATTTAGTGTCTGAGAATACTTCCAAGATTAATAGCTTAAAGCAGAAAAAGAAAATCGAGATTTATATTTAATAGGAAAATTGACAATGCTATTATATCATGATTTTCTTTATTTTACCGTATTCTTACGACGGTTTAATTCCTTGTAATAATCTTTCACGACACTACGGACAACTTTCTTTAAACAACTTTCAAAACGACATTGAACTGTTTTCTGGAAGTCAGACGGTTTCATCAATCTCACCTCCTTTCCTTTATGATTTGAAAAGTGTTTATCCCTCTTTCCGCACCATATAAGGACAGCTAGGTGTGATTTAATGACCTCTTTTGAAAAATTTTTGAATTTTTTTCGAGTATGAAAAAAGCCCGCACAAAACATATAGTCTGTACGAGCCTTAAAAGCTAAAACATATTCAATTTTTAATAGTGCGCTATTAGGTGGAATTTGATTGCAAAGAATTGTACTTAAAGCTTTCCATAATGCAAGCCCCCTTAAAGCACTTCATAAAACTTGCTTATCTGTTATTCTTCCACATACAATCGAAAAAACAAAGAGAATGTAGTTCCCGTGTCATTTGAAATAACTTTGATATATCCCTTTTGTTTCGTCATAATATCGCGTGTCAGATATAGACCTATACCGACACCATCAACACCGGCAGAATATTTCCCTCTGTAAAACCGATTGAAAATCTGTGCTTGTTCTTCTTCCGGTATGCCAATACCATTGTCTGTAATATCCAATCGCAGATATGACGCATACTCAATCATATTCAAACGGATTGTTCCACCGTTTTGTGTATATTTCACTGCATTATCCAGTACATTCGTGATGGCTTCGGCTGTCCAGTTAAAATCCAAACACAATGTATAATCTTGTTCACAATCAAACACAATCGTAATATCCTTTGCTTTCGCTTTAGAATATACCGATTTGACTGCCTGTAAGATAATATCATTCAAACTGTTTTTCTCCGGTTTCAATGAAATAATGCCACTTTCCAACTGGGACATTTTCACAAGACTATTGACTAGGAACGTTAATTTTTCAAGTGATAGTTGCAAGATAGCAATATATTCTTTGCGTTCTTCTTCCGATAATGTATCATCATTTAATAATTGTACGAACGTGTTCGCTGAAGCAACCGGCGTCTTAATCTGATGGGATATATCCGAAATTAGTGCTTTAATCTGTTTCTTTTCACTATCCAGTAATTTATTTTGTGTTATCAGAATAGAACGTAATTTTAAGAGTTGGTGCTGCAATCGTGAAAGCAAGGTATCCTCTAATTCCGAAAAAACTTTTACTTCCTGCTTGCCAACCAATTCTTCAATCAAAAAGGTCAGTTCTTCCAGCATGTCATCAAGATAGCGGTTGTGCAAATGGTCTAACAAATAAAATATGACAAAGAAGACAGCAACGCCAATCAGCAATCCTGCTTTTACGGAAATATCCATCGGGATAAAACATAGGACTATGGCAAGTGCAATGGCTATCAGCACTTCTAAAATGATAAGAATTTTTCTGATATACTTAAAATGCTTCATGTTTATTCTCCGAACGTATAACCAATTCCAAATACCGTTACAATATATTCTTGGTTATCGTCTTTTAGTTTTTGTCTTAATCGTTTGATGTTCACACGCAAAGTATTATCATCAATAAAGTTGCCGTCCTTATCCCATAAGTTCTCCAACAGCATAGTTTTTGTAACAACTGTTCCTTTGTGCTGTATCAGATAACAGAGCAATTTATACTCCGTTGCACTAAGATGAATTTCTTCTCCATTTAATAGCACAAGGCATTTTTCCATATCCACTTCCAAATCTTTATACTGTATCCGTGCTGTTTCTGTAATCGTTCTTTTCAGTATCGCAGATACTTTTCTTCGCAGAACATCAATGGAAAATGGTTTGGAAATGTAATCATCACAGCCTACATCATATCCTTTTAGCATATCTTCTTCTGTATCATTTGCGGTTAAAAATAACACCGGTAACTGTGAGGTTTGCCTGATTTTTTGGCAGAAGTTCATACCATTTCCATCGGGCAGGTTAATATCAAGCAAAAACAAGTCGTACTTTTTCAATGTATATTTTTGTAATGCTTCTACATAACCATATGCCGTTGTAACATGGTGTCCGTCTTTTTCCAATGCAATGGAAATCCCTTTACTCAAAATCTTATCGTCCTCTAATAAAAATATATTTGCCATATAACCACCACCTCATATCAAAATAACAGGGCAGAGGTTAGAAATATCTGCCCTATGTGTAACACTAATTTCCTAAGTCATGTAAGCGTTCAATAACTGTTTCTTTTGAAACTGCGCGATATACGATCGCCGGAACACTTAGACATATGATAAATATAGCAAATATCAAGCAAATTACAAGAGCAAATGGATATTCAAATTTTGCATAGTCTACCATGTGCGGAACTGCGTCTGCAACAAGAAGTAAGAACGCATTGCCAAGTGTCATAATGAGACCTGTCGTTACAAGTGCGTAAATACCGCCCTCTAAAGTCAATATCTTCATAATCTGTTTTTTAGAAGTTCCAATACTTTCCATCACTGCAAATTCATTCTTTCTTGCGACCACACCTGTCAACATCACATTGATAAAGTTAATCAATCCAATTACAATCAACAGAACTGCGGCACCATTACCCAATAAATTCATGGAATAGAATAATTGATTAAATTGATCTATTATTCCTAATGGACTTACATAATCCCATTCTGTCTTTGTCAATGTATTATTTAATGTTTGCAATTCATTATCAATTTGTTCCACTTGGTTCATATCTTTAATATTAACACCAATCCCTGAAATAATAGGTGTTTTTGTCAAACGTTTCATTCCCGCTTCGCTAACGTAGATAATATTCGGCACAATTTCTATAAAATGACGTCTTCCCATACCTGTTGTAAGAAGATCATTATAATCTTCTCCATGAAAAGCACCATCAATTAGAAAGTCTGTTGGTTTGCCATCTTTAGTGTCAGCAGACAAGGATAATGTTTTTCCGATTAAAGCAGCATTTGGAGAAAAATAGTCATTATCTGTACCTGCGATTGCTGTTTCTCCACGCTTAAATGCTTCAACATCAATCGGTGTATCTGGGTGTTTGGTATTGTATTCTTCTACGGCTTTATCATCAAGCATTGTAATATAACAGCCATAATCACCAGTATTTGCATATTCTTTCAATGCACTAACCATCTGTTCGTAAGATTTACCTTGGGACTTATACTTGCTGTCCTCATATTTGATTTTCATAAAATCTTTCAAAGCAGTTTCGTCAAAATCAATACCAGCCCAAACTGTTTTTCTCAATGATACATCTTTAATGCCATCAATTTGTTTGATTTCTTCTACAAACTGTTCATCAAACTGTGGCACTTCCTTATTTGGCTGTTCTGGCTGTGTAAACTGAACATCTGTATATTCAAAATTATAATCCATGTACTTTTTGATATAGTTTTCTACTTTTATACTTCCGATAATTCCATTTACGCCTAAAATCATGGTAATTCCCATAAACAAGGACATAAACACAAGGAACGCACGTTTTTTATCTCGAAATACATTATGATATGCCATCACATGAAGTTTTCCGCCATTGGTAGAGTTTCTGCTTTTTGTTTTTGTAGAAGCAAAATTTTGGTATCTCAATGCTTCGATTGGAGAAATCTTTCCCGCAACCTTTGCCGGTGCATTACATGAAATCCAAACTGTCAAAGCAGAAAATAGTATCGATAAAATAAATATGCTTGGGTGGAAAAACATTTCTGCGTCCATAATAGACTTTCCGCTATCAAACGCATTTTCCAAAATAACCGGAACAATTCCAAAAGAAAGCACGCCTGCTAAAATAATACCAATCGGTATTCCGATACAGGCAAAAGTTACTGCTTGCCGTTTTACCAATGTTTTGATTTGCTTTTCTGTTGTTCCCAATGTCTTTATCAATCCATAGAAGCGTGTATCTCTTGAAATGGAAATATAAAGCACGTTATAAATCAAAAGATAACCGCTGCCTATGATAAAGAATACCAAAAGAATAATCATTGCATAAACAGAAGCATTTGATGATGACATAGAAACGGAACTTTGAAATTCCTGATTTTCATTCAATGTAATATCATCTTTCAAACGCATAACATCATCTTTTGGATTGCCTAAAGACATAGAAAGAATGCCGCTGTTTTGCATTGTATATCCATGTTCCTGACAATAACTTTCGGATAGAAATGCCATACCCGTTCCCGTATAAGAACGGAACCAACCACTTAATGTAAAGGTATCTTTCTGTTCTCCATCTTTTGATACATAGGACAATGGAATTTCCATATCAAGTTTTGGTTTTTTAATACCTAACTGAGAAAGTGCATCCTCAGACAGCATAATCTCATTTTCTTTTTTCGGATAATTCCCATTGATATTGCTGATTGCTTCTTTATAATGCTTTTCCCATTCTGTATTGTCATAGTATTGCATAGCAATCGCAAGGTCGCGGTCTGCTTCATTTTTACCTGCAACAGAACCAATCATATATTGCGTACCGACCGTTTTCACATAATCTAAATCACGAATTTCTTTTTCCTGAGCGTTTGTCGGCATGGCAAGTGTAACATTTGCATTCGTACCGGAAGTACGAACTGACGTTAACTCCATGTTCTCTTTATAGTTAATACCTAAACTGAAAACCGTTGTAATCATAAACGTTGTAAGGGCAACAGCGACAATCGCAAAAATGTTACGGGTGCGGTTGGCTTTCATCATTCCTTTTTCTACACGTTTTATGACCTCTTTGTTTCGATTATCGTGCATAACCTACACCTCCCGATACGACCTTTCCATCTTCGATACGGATAATGCGGTCTGCCATTTGAGCAATTTCTTCGTTATGTGTAATCATAAGGATTGTCTGATTAAATGCTCTACTGATAGACTGCATAAGAAGAATCACGTCCATACTTGTTTTTGAGTCCAAATTTCCTGTAGGTTCATCAGCTAAGATGATTGCCGGTTTTGTAGCAAGAGCCCTCGCAATCGCCACACGCTGTTGTTGTCCGCCGGAAAGATTGTTTGGCATATTTTTTAGTTTGCGTTCCAAGCCAAGATTATGAATAATCTGTCTGACAAATTCTTTATCTACCTTGCTGCCGTCAATCTCAATCGGATAGACAATATTTTCATACACGTTCAAAATGGGAAGCAGGTTGTAATTTTGGAAAACAAACCCAACATTTCTACGTCTGAAAATTGTTAATTGTTCGTCTTTCATTTGCATGAGTTCTTTTCCTCTGACAACGACGCTGCCAGACGTCGGACGGTCTAACCCACCAAGCATATTGAGTAATGTGGATTTACCACTTCCAGATGTACCGATAATAGCAACAAATTCGCTTTCTTCCACAGAAATCGACACACCATCTAAAGCGTGAACCTCATTTTCTCCACTACCATATATTTTTTTTAAATCCTTTGTTTCAAGTATAGCCATAATAAAAACCTCCTGTCATTTATTTCTTTTACAGTTTCATTATAACAACCACTTCTTACAATCTTCTTACAGTTCGGAAATAAATTTCACTTTTTATTATGGGTACTTTCAGACTTTTATTTTTGTCTTCTTCATAATTTTATAAATATATTCATCAGGTGTAGGGCGTTTATTTCCAAAATATTTTTTTAAATTTGCCTGCACTTCTGGGTCGTCACTGTTCATAGCTTCATCAATTGTTGCTTCTATATCTGCCCGAACATTAGCCAATGATATACCGCCAGCCTTTGCACTAGCTTCAATGTCTTTTTTATATCTCTTTTGTTCAGTCCTATCATACTCATACCTCAATTCTACTTTTTAAAGCGAATAAGTTTTCTGTTGTATTTTACAATGATGAATATGATATAAAACACTCCTATAACAATCAAAACAAGACCTATGTAATAGCCTAATTCAGAATGAGAGGTTAAATTGATAAGCTGTTGGATTAAATTGTCCAGTTTCAATAGAGCTAATTGTATTCCGATAAAACCCGACTAATTCAGCTAATTCTGTTTGTGATAATTTTTTTCTTTTCGTACAGTTTTTAATCTGTTTCGCAAAATTAAATGTTCGTCCATTCTATAAACCTACCATTAAAAAATTATAAAAATAATACCTCATAAATAGAAGAAAGAATAAAGCAATAACAAATTTGGATTTATTTTTTGACATATGTGCTTTATAACCCATGAAGCTAAGTGCCACAGACCCAATAATTATCATTATGTCATAGTAAGGTTCTTTACAAACTGTTTTAATGAAAAGAATTAAAATACAGATAAATAAAACAAACATTAAGCCAAAAGATTTCCCTTGAAGTTTAATATGTTTTTCGTACTCATCAACATATAGATTATCTTTTTTGTTTTGTGATAGTATTTTTTCTTTATCCATTATATAACGCTCCTTTCAAATATGCCAAGTGCACTTGTTATTTATATTATAGCATTCGGTCATTACAAGTTAATGTTTTTGCACAGTTTTCTTGTCGTTTTGTAAAAGCGTGCAAATCTGATAAGAAATGCACGCTATATAATTTATCCTACACAATCTTCCAGTTACTATCCTTATATAGCACAAACGCCTACTACCATACCTGCATTGCCTTTGGAATCTCATCATCTGAAATCTGGTCGGCACTCATGTATGAGCTATGATCTTGTAGCCATTCTTAAAATTTGTATTGATGTCAATATAATAGGTAGTTTCACCCCAACTTTCATTGTTGTAGTACCAATATAACCGTCATTTATTTCTTTTTAATGATATCGACATGCTCTGCATTCTTCGTCCAGCATTGTTTGCTTTCAGCATAAACGAACGGGTGTAGTTGGTAAAGCAGTGCGGTTCAATTAGCTTTTTAATGCATGTCGTTCTATTTCCATATAGCAATGACCTGTCCTCATTTTGTGAGGATTTCTTTTGATATGGTTTGCTTGAAGAGTGACTTCCAAACGACCAATTGATAATAGTTTTTGAATGGCATATGAAAACACCTCTGAGTTTATTGTTAGACTCAGAGGTGTATCTACTGTTGTTTTTAATTTAATTTTAACATTGATTTCTAATAAGGAGGTTAGATTTATGAAAGTTTTTTGTCAATTATAATTTTGCTTGCCACTTATTAGCCCAAACTAAGTCATTGGCTTGACCTTTAAAGGCTGCTTTTCCTTCTAGACAGTCTAAGAGGGATTCAATAGTATTAGCATTATGATGATAAGCGTTAACAGCCGTTTTAACCATAGTAACATCATGCAGATGGGTTGTATAGTTGAGGGAAACAAAGACTGTTGGTACTTCGTGAACATACCATGGTACTTCATTAGACATGGCTGTCTTCCACTGGATACGATAGTTATTTTGAGCCCCATAGCCAATGACATTAGCAACAGTCAATGCCAAATCTACGTTGTGACGATAAGTTAAAGTTTCACCTTTGACACGAGTGTTACCATCATTAATCGTTACTTCATAGCCTCTTGCTTCTAGGGCTTGTTTCAGATTTTCAAGTACTTCATCATTTGTAGCCATAATACCTCCTTTTTCCCCCTCCAAATAGTATAGACGAATGCGTCTGTGAGTTTCTGGGCTAATTGGGAGATTTCCTTGGGTATCTTTTAAAAGAGTAATAGCCTTTTGCGAAGCTTCTTTTTGCCAAGCTAGGTGCTCTTCACACCCGATAACGGCAAGTTCTTCAGGAGATTTAAGAAGACTACCATCAGCTTGTTTGATATGGAGATTTAATTTTGCTTTTAGACCTAAAATACGACGTACTGCGTCATCTAAACGTTCTTTAGAAATCACTCCTTCTTGGTAACCTTTGAGCATGAAGTTAAAATCTTCTTCCATATCATTAAAGAATAAGAACATGTCACAGCCTGCTGCGATGGCTCTTGGTACATAGTCCTCTCTCCGCATAGCCGAGGTCATTCCAAGCATATGTGAGGCATCAGTAATCACTAATCCGTTAAAATCAAGGCGAGTTTTTAAGAGATCTGTAATCAATTCTGGTGCTAAAGTAGCAGGTAAAATATCCTCATCAGTCAGCTCTGGGTTTAGTTCTTTTTGATAATGAGGTAATGCGATATGGCCAGCCATAATCATTTCAACCCCACGATTTATATGATGACGATAAACTTGCCCAAAACTTTCTTCCCAACGTTCTGGACTTAATTCATTGACCCCCAAGACTAGATGTTGATCGCGCTCTTCAGTTCCATCACCGGGAAAATGTTTAATACACTGAATGATATCTCCCTCTGCTGTCAATCCGTCTAGATAGGCTGAAGTGTAGGTTATCACATCTTGGGCTGTTGTACCATATGCTCGCGTGTTGACGATGGTGTTGCGCCAATTTTCTAGAATGTCTACACATGGATCAAAATTAACATTGACCCCTAGGGCTTTTTCTTCTCTAGCTGAAACAAGACCAGCATGGTACGCAACCCATGGATCGCGACTGGCTTCTGATTGTGCTCCAGAAGAAATATAAGTTCCTCCCGTCACTGCACCATCTCCACCAGAATCACAGTTAGCTGCTACTAATAAAGGAACTTTACTGTGGCTTTGTAGGTCATTCAAGAGAGTCTGCACCTGTTCAGGAGTACCATTCATGTAACGCGCACCACCGATATGGTATTTTTCTAAAATTTCTTTATTGGTTAATTGATTGCCGCTAAAAGCATCTTCACCAAAGAAAAAGAGGTTAACAAAGAGTTGTCCGATTTTTTCTTCATCACTTAATTGGCTTAGAGTCTTTTCTACCCAAGCTAGTTGTTGATCATTAAGTTGATAAGGTTTTTGTTTTAAATTGACTGTTTTTGGCATATACTATTCCTTTCTTTTTTTATCAGATTAAGCGTTTATTACTTTAATACTCTCGCCATAAGTGAGTATCAATTAGACCACAGAAGGCATCCACAGGAGAAACACCTGTGAAAGTTGATTCGCCAGCTAATTTTTCAACCAGATATTTCATCGTATTATCTTTGCCGTCATAAGCATTAATATAAGTTCCTACTTGTGGCATGTCCGCAAGGGCAAAAGCATGTTGTACAGAAACTACAATAGTTGGAATCTCATGCACATAAAACGGCTGATCTGGTGTGCCTTTAGCTGCTGGCCATACAATTCTTTGAACAGTTCCGCCAGAATTGACATCCACTAAGTTAAGGATTAAATCATAATGATCTGTTAAATTTGAAATTGGTTGCTTTTGAGCATAAACATTAGCGATAGCCGCTGCGCGCTCATTTTCAGGTAACTGCATAATTCGTTCTTCAGTTGATTCCCAAACTGTTACGTCATGTCCCCGTGCTTGTAGTAGGTCTTTAACTACATTTGAAGCTCGTTTTTTCTGACCGGCAATCATGGCCCCAAAACCTCCTTTATGCCCTTCCACATTAACAATCAAAATGCGTTTGTAGCGATCAGGGGTAACAGGCAAAATATCTTTTTGTTTATCTTTAACAAGGGTAATGGCTTTATCAGCAACTTCATCTGCAATAGCTTGTGATTCCTTAGTGTTAATAAGGGATAGCGCTTCTTCTTTTGGTAACATAATTTCCTCACGGCGCCCTTCAAATAAATGTAGTCCCAAACGTGCTTTCAAACCAAGGGTGCGTCTAAGGGCATCATGTAACCTTTCTTCAGTAAGAATACCCGCTTCATATCCTTCTTTCATCCATTGTAAATCTTCTTCTGGGTCGTTAAAGAATAAAAAGAGATCACAACCTGCTTCTACAGCTGTTGGTAACATGAGACGACGTGGCATAGAAGCTGTCATAGCAACCATGTGTGAGGCGTCTGTCACAATAACTCCGTTGTAACCAAGTTCGCCACGTAATAATTCATCTAGCAGAGTCTTATTGAGTGAGGCAGGCAACATATCATCCCAATCTCGTTCAGGGTGCATTTCTTTTTCCACTTTTGGCAAATGAATATGTCCTGCCATAATACCAGGAAGTCCTGCATCAACCAGTTCGCCATAAATACGACCAAAAGTAGTTATCCACTCCTCCTTAGTCATTGGATTTGAAGCAAAAGACAAATGATGATCACGTTCGTCAATTCCGTCTCCTGGGAAATGTTTGGCAAATGGCATAATCCCCTGCTCCATGATTCCTTTCATATATTCTTTTGACAAGGTAATAACTTGGTCTACATTGGATCCCCAGTTACGATTAGCGATAATTGGGTTACGCCAGTTGCGTGTTAAATCAACTATAGGTGCAAATGATACATTACAACCAACTGCTGCCGCTTCAATACCTGCTATACGTCCCATTTCGTAAGCATATTTTGGATCGTTGGTGGCAGCAATCTTAATTTCATCTCCAATTTTGGTACCATCAGTAACAGCACCATCTCCACCAGCCTCTGTATTAGCAGCTATTAACAAAGGGATTTTTGACTTAGTTTGTAAAATATGGTTTTGTTCCCAAATTTCATCAGCCTTCCCTTTATTGTAACGAACGGCAGCAATCTTATAATCTTTCAATACCTGCGTCAAATACTCTTCTGTGCGACTAGATCCCATATTGACAAAAAGTTGACCAATTTTTTCATCTAAGTTCATAGAAGCTATGGTTGATTCGACCCATGTAATGGCTTGAGCATCTAAGCAATAGGGTTTTTGTGTTAAATCTACTAAATGTGCCATAAAGACTCTCCTATTCTAAATTTTCCCAAAATGATTGTTTTAACTGTTCTAATTCTTCTGTAGAGACATGTCCGCTTATAAACTTTTGTGAAAAAGAATCTTTAAGATTTTTCCACGATTCTGTTTCCTTACCAACTAATATGGGATAAAACGCAACCTGATTTTGTTCAGCAGCAGCTAAATCACCTGGAGAATCTCCAACCATTAAAAGATGGTCCCGCTTGTATCCTTCAGCTACTAGAGCAGCAATAACATCCTCCTTTTTTCCAAAATTTTGACAATATAAGTTATCCACGTAACCAATTAGTGCTTGGTCACTCCACTCTTCTTCAACAGCCTCACGGTTGGCAGATGATACTACATAGACTTTTCCTAACTCATGAAGTATAGCTAAACCTTCTTGAACGCCTGCAAACGCAAGAGCATCACCTTGATATTCTTTAATATGTTGATTTACCTCCTTTGACCACTTCAATGCTTTCTCTAAATCATCTGATGGATTTTGCTTTAACTCCTTCTCTAAAGAGACATT
>ENA-OQHZ01000483-OQHZ01000483.1-human-gut-metagenome-genome-assembly--contig:-NODE-483-length-24432-cov-5.273373_pt1 | contig 24432 bp, 20 predicted proteins | sample MGYA00242642_ERZ504734 | MGnify/ENA primary metagenome ERZ504734 (study PRJEB26092, sample SAMD00036210) | human gut metagenome | host: Homo sapiens | study: EMG produced TPA metagenomics assembly of...
TTATAAAGAAGCCACCCTCTCACCCGCAAATCCTCTTCACCTTTCCAAAGCCTCCGTCCCCTCATCCCTGCCATATCAGAAAGGCGTGTACTTCCCGAGTACAGCAGATAAAGAGAAAATCAGTGTTGGAGCAGAGCGGCAGCGGAGATACAGAGCGATAAGAAAACTGAGATCAGAGCCGACAGAGGAGCACCTGTGGGAGACGGTCTTGCTTTATTGTGGTGTGCAATTTAAAACCTATTCCGGCTTACCCTTTACCTATGAAATACGAAAGGGCAGAAGCGGCGAATATACAAAGGAATTGTGGATCGACCGCCGAGGGAAGAGCAAAAGCCTGGCGTGGAGTTCTGTGCTGCTGGCACTGGGGAATATCAAAAAGGTAGGAGAAGTAGTTGAACGACCAAAGGCTCTGAGTGACATCCGGGGTGTGACTTACATCTATGGGATGTTCTATCGCTTCGGACTGATCGATGTGCCGAAAGAAGTGAAGGAAAAGAAAAATGATCGAGGCAATAAAAAACAGAAGAAGGGAAGAGAAGATATGCTTGAAGAAAATATAAAATTTTTTAGGAGACTTTAAAAATCCTATCATTTATGATATGATCTATATAATATATGCGAGAGGAAAAATATATGGATTACGATATTGAAATGAATAAGAAGGATTACCAAAGAGAAAAAGAAGCTCGTGCGAAGCGGTTGGAAGCATATGCGGAAGCGATTCAAACGATCACTTTGCAGAAATCGTCCAAAGTGATAGAAGAACTTATAGAGGAGAGACGCAGGCAGGGGCTGACACAGCAGGACTTAGCGGATATGACGGGAATTCTTGCACCGAATCTGGCGCGGCTGGAGAGCAGAAAAAGGGTTCCAACACTGGTCGTGCTGCAAAAATACGCTTCGGCGTTAGGAATGCACATTGAAGTAAAATTGTGTGATGGAACAGAAGAGGAAAGATATACAAGATCAGATGTGACAAATCAAGAATATGATACCGATGTGAAACGGGTGGCGAAGCCGGTATAGGTGAATATATGCAAAAATTATATGGGAAAATCTTTTAGTTATACGAGAAAACATATTTGATAGTAAAGGGGCAAAATACAAATGAAAACCAGACGAATCACCTTAGAAACGCATCTGCACAAGATAGCAGAATATGATGAAACTGTAAAAAATCTGGAAAGTGTATTCAATATTCAGAAGCAGAAAGTTATAAGATATATCGGCTCTGTCGTTACATCGTTTCCCACTTATAGTACGCACGATGCCGTTCATTCCATGAATATTATTTCAGCGATCGAAAAGATTCTTGGACAAAAGACGATTAAGAAAATGTCGGGCATTGATACGTTTTTAATCTTAATGTGTGCTTATATGCATGATACAGGAATGCTGTATTCGGACGAAGAAGTGAAACAATTATGGGAAACGGAGGGATTTCAGGATTTTCTCACTTCTGCCAGAAAGAGAGAAGATGAAGTAGGAAGAGCTGCGCGGAAGATTGATAAGGCAGAAAAAGGAGAAGGATGTTCGGTTCTTGAAGTACGCCGTTCTGTTGCTGTGATTCTGATGGAGTATTTCCGCCCAAGACATGGCCAGAGAATCAAGCATGTGACAGATGCCAGAACAAGTGAATTTGGTTCATTACTGTCGATAGATGATTCATTCCTGCCAGACAGAATTATTCATAACATCTATCGGATATCCATGGCGCACAACTGGTCGTTTGAGGATATTTTAAAAGAAATGCCATTGGCAGATTCATTCGGTGTTGAAGAATTCCATCCGAGAATGGTTGCATATCTGATCCGTATGGGCGATTTATGTGATATGGATAATAATCGTTTTAATGGTGTTGGAATCAAAGTATTCGGCAATCTCGGAGAAGAAAATCTTGCACATTATTTCAAACATAAGAGTGTAGAGACTTTACATATATCTTCGGATGGGATAGTAGTTGTTGCCAATGTCTGTTATGATATGATTCAGAGGGAATGTGAAGAGAACTGGCTGAAACATATGGAGAAAGCAGAACGGGATTCTGCGCTGAAAAATATATTTCAGAATACGGTGAAAGAGCATATTAACTGGAAATCCTGGCTGGAGCAGGAGGTTACTGCAGGAAAGATGCATTCAATGGAATTATTTCCAGAGAAAAAGTTTATTTCTGTTCCTGAACTGAAGTATAAGATTTTGATTGACGGAGAGGAATCTGAATCTACACATAAAAATCTGAAGTTTCTTTTCTCATCTGAAAAGGCATTTAAACTGATTGAAGATATCAGCATTTACCAGAATAATAAATTGATTTTTGTGAGAGAACTGATACAGAATGCACTGGACGCAACAAAGATGCAGTTATACAGGACGTTGTCTGCGTATGGCTTTCAATTTAATGAAAAAACATCGCCGTTTGATGTAGAAAGAGCATATCCCAATATTTTTGAGGAACATGCGATTATGATTCACACAGACTATAGTCGTGAAACGGGAAAAGTTTATTTTTCGATTCGGGATAAAGGGATTGGCATCAGCATGGATGAGTTTAAACGTAATATTCTGACAACAGGACGAAGCTGGCCGGAACGAAAAGAATACCAGGATGAAATCAAAAGAATGCCGGAATGGCTGAGACCGACAGGGGCATTTGGAATTGGACTGCATACGGTATTTTCAGTAACAGATTCCCTGACGATACGAACTAAGTCCGATAGTGAGAACAAGGCAAATGAGATGACATTATATTCAGGGAAAAAAGGTGGTTATGCATTTTGCAAGAAAACGAATCAGACTCTGCAAAGGGGATCAGAATTTAGTTTTTCGTTTCTGTTAACGGAAGAACTGAAAGAATGGGTAACCGGAAGTAATGGTGGAAAATTGTTTCTCGAAAATGTAAATGATGGAATACAAAAGGAAATTAAAAAGATAATGGAAACGTGGTGCGTAACACCTATGGTTTCCATCTATGCGGATCAGGATTATGGAATACCAGCTTTTTCGCAGTCGACCTGGTACAATGAACTGAGCAGAACAGAAAAAGAAAATCAATTGATTGATCAGTCTGTCGAGTCAGAACGATATCATTTTGCGTTTACAGATGACTACCGGTCGATAATGGTGTGGGATCGGGAGAAGGATTGTGCATTAAGTTTTGGAATGGAGAGCATGGAAGGAAATAACGTTTGCTATAAGGGGATTCGTCTTACAGAAAGGATGGAATCTGGCAAATGCAGTGACAGCTTATATCTGAATCAGATGGATGTGCTGGATGGTGCAGGAAATGATTGGGTGGACGCAGCAAGAATGAAATTATCTCTGGCAGCACGCAGAAAACTGGAAAGCGTTGTGGAAGAGGCTACTGCATTTGCAAAAAGAATATATGTTTTCATGTTGGATGAATTTTATCAAGACAATGATATTAGAAATCTCACAAATGATATTGATGCAATGGCAAATAGAATTTATCAGAAGAAAGAGATATCATTGAAAGAAATATGGACAGAGGGCTGTGAACTTAAGAAAAAATATTGGGGAGTGCCAGAGTGGTGGAACCATAAAATGCTTACCAGAAAGATACTGCCATATTTTTTAATTGTAAAAATGTTAGATAAAAGCATAAAACTGTGGGATCCAGAGTCTGGGATGGAAGAGGTGCAGCATATATTTTGCCTTGCAGATCAGTTGATTAAAAGATGGAAAATGGATTGGAACGGAATGCACGGGGAATCCTTTCAACAGTCGTATTTTGATCAGCAGATGAGAACTCTGCTGTGGCATTTTCTGCAGATTGCAGGAATTGGATTTTCCTATGTTGCGTTTGAAAAAGTGAATTTTGACGATAACGAAAAAAATACGTTGTTTGAATATAAAAATTTGATTACGCAGAAAAGCTTTCAATTTTATCAAAAAGCATTTCCGTTCTGCTCGCAATGGAAATTTACAAAAGATATGTATCAGTGCGTAGAGGAGAGTGCCATAAGCGGGTTGATTCGATGGCGACCGGAATTCAGGAACAGAGTTCCGGATTTTATTAGATGGAAATATTGCCTGCCGAATTCGGCTTTGGATAAAGTGTTTGTGGAATGGAGAGCAGAGCACTGTTTTTCAAATGTAAAACCGTTGGAAATATTCCTGAGATTTTCAGGGATTCCTGAAATTGTATTAGACATACCAGGGGAAAACTGCCCGATTGGAGAAAAAGAGAAAAAAGTATGGCGTAAATTCTGCACAGAGTCCTATCTTAACTGGAAACTGTTTTATCGAATCAGACCATTATCTGAAGTTGCAAAAGATATGCTGAATAAAGAGACGATTGTTTTAAGGAGACCATTTACGACATATATAAGTGAACTGTTTCCGGTTTTCCACAGAATGTCTCTTGTAAGTATGGACGAAAGAAGGATGGAATTCAGCATTCATAACAGTAACACACACGGAGTACAGATAGATTCACAGACGAAAAAGAGAATATTTAAAGAATTCTGGAAAGAAGTAGAGCGGAGCCATGATCCGAAGGGATATGTGGCTATGATTGGAATGGAAGAATATCCGATGCTTGGAATTGAAAATGCAGAAGAACAATATCATGCACAGATTGGAATGCTGGCGAAGTATCCGGAGATACCATTATGGGATTATGGGGCAGGAATCAAAGCGTTTATGGATCAATTCATTGGATGTCCAATTGATGAAAAGAGTCAGGAAATTATAGATCGTATTATTAATTCAGAGGGTGGAAAGGCAGTGATTCATTACATCGCAGTGTACAGAAAAAAGACGGGAGATGATGTGAAAGAAGAGAAAATTGAGACACAGTACAGGGAGTTTTTGAAAGAGTTGATTTATTGTTGGGCAGATGGAAGATGCACGTTTGGATGAAAAAACGAAAAATAACAGTATACGAATCCCTGCCATTTTGATTCGCGGAGTTGATATTATGCCATCATTAGCATCATTTACGAGAGTATGAAACTTTTCTGTAAAATAATGTTTAGAAGGCTTTTCTGTGATGCAATAAATATCGTTAGGAGGGTCTTTATTATGGAAAGACAAAAGAAACCTGTATATCGAGTACAAATTTTCAAAACGAAGAAAAATTCTAAAATAAGTTTGTAATTATTTTAGAAAACTGGTATACTTAATTTGAAACATGGCAAAGCTTATGTTAAGCTTGAGCTGGCTTTATGAAGGAAGTGAGTGCTTTGAACATTAAAAAGCTAGTTTTTAAAAATTTCAAGACATTGGAAGAGGTGTCGTTTGAGCCGGGACGTGTAAATGTTTTTATTGGAGCAAATGGCTCTGGAAAAACAACAATCCTTGAGGCTATTGGTTTGCTTTGTGCTGCTATGACAGATCGAGTAGATAACGCAAGTATGCAGCGGAAAGGTATTCGTCTTAGTGTTCCGGGACTTTATAAGTCGGCATTCTCCGATTTAAGGAGAAAAGCACCAACCATCAATTTTGATGTGTCTTGGCGACAAAATGAAAAGGACTATCAATATGGAGTCAATTTGAATGTTCCAAATGAATCGGATTCAGCCAGACGAGACATGTGGCGTTATCATTCGGAAAAATTGACTGTAAATAATCAAACACTGTGGGGAAGAAGCGGTGCATCAAAAACAACATATGATCCGTATGTAGGGTTACTGATGCTCGAACCTAATGAAGAACTTGCTGAGGTTAGACCGGAAATTGAGAAGTTTAAGAACTATGCGATTTATCAACCTAACACACAAGCATTGAGAGGAACGCTCCCTGATCCGTATCAGGTTAATCCTATCGGTTTGTGCGGAGGCAGACTTGCAGAGGCAATTGAAGAAATCATGAGGCAAGATGAAGACGGTGAAAGCTACTTGCAGAATCTTCCACTGGATGAAGTCTTGGAACTGATCGATTGGGCAAGTGGGTTTGATGTGACTGCACCTAAAAAGTCAAGCGTAAATGCTGCTGTTCCGACGACGAGAAGAATTTTGGAGTTCCAAGATCGATATTTGACTTCAAAAACAAGCTTTACCGCTTACGATGCCAGTGAAGGAGCGTTGTATGTTCTGTTTCTTCTTTGCTTGGCATTGCACCCTGATGCACCGGGCATTTTTGCTGTGGATAGTTTTGATCATGCAATGCATCCTAGACTTGCGAGAGAGACGACAAAGCTGTTCTGTAAAACAATTCTGGAACAGGATAAGACTGTTTTTGTAACAACCCACAACCCTCTGGTTTTGGACGGACTTGATTTAATGAATGATGATATAAGATTGTTTGCAGTAAACAAGAGCAGAAAATCAGGTCACACATCTTTACAGAGAATTCAGGTAACTAAGGAGTTAATGGATTCTGGTTATTCTCTGTCGAGATTGTGGACAGAAGGACGGTTAGGGGGCGTACCAAATCTGTAATGAAAACGATAGGAATTGTTGCAGAAGGCCCACGGGATTTTGAACTGATTGCTGCAGTCATTGATACAATTACCAATGAAGAAAACAATTATCAAATGATTCAGCCAGAACCCAACATGATCGGACAGTTTGGAAATGGTTGGAAAGGTGTCTGGAAATGGTGTGAAGACAATCAGGGAAAGCTGAAGGCCTATATGCATTCCTTGACACCAGTACTTGATCTTTTGGTTGTCCATATGGATGGAGATGTCCAAAGATGCGAGAAAGAAGTCCATTGTGTTTGTCAAAGGGCACTTTGTGATGCGCCGGAAGGAGCACATCCGCTTACCTGTGAAAAAATAATTGGAGATAGAAACGAATGTCCGGTTGCGTTACCGTGTGAACACCATGGAAATACTCCAGATGCAGAGGCTGATTTTTTAAGAACATTCATAAGGACGTTGTTGCTTCCGGAAGATGGACTGGCTGTGAGCTATATGATTCCGTTTGATGCAACGGATACATGGATTGTGGCAGCCTGTGATCAGTACGATGATTATGAAACATTACTTGATCCGTGGGTTAACATCATTGCACATTCACCGCAATATCATGGAGTGAAAATTAAAAATCGTCCTAAAAAAGAAAAACGGACATACGAAAAGTTAATTGAAACTGTTTGTGAAAATTGGGATGATGTGGTTGCAAAATGTCCACAAGCAAAACGGTTTGATGAAGATGTACGTGATTTTTTGATTAAACAGAAAACAGCAAATGTGTGATAAACGGGGCTTCTTTTCGCTGAGGAAAGTGACTGAAGCACATCCGAATCAGTATTATTTTGAGCGAATTGATACATGTGATAATGCGTTGGTTCGCTCTTTTTTTTGCCTAACGGAAGGAAGCATGAAGGCTGTGCCTCATACCGCATGAACCACAGACAGCACCCAGGTGTAATCCGAAGTGCAGCTGTGGCTTATGCGGTTTTGCTTCTGAAACGGGAAAATATTGGGCTGAATAAAATAAAAGTTTCCGAAATGGGAAAATATTTTGATGTTCTGCGTATAATATGCCATACTGAGAAAAAAGAAGAAATGGAGTCACACCAGAACAGATGATATCATCGACTGGCTTTTGGGATGATGTCACTGTGTAAAGACTACCTCAAAGATCGTTCCACCGGACGGGCTGGACTGAACGGTTATTCTGCCGTCATGTACGCGCACGATTTCATGAACCAGGGCCAGCCCAAGGCCTACTCCGCCAAGCTGGCGGCTTCTGGATTTATCTACGCGGAAGAATGGTTCAAATATGCGTTCTTTTAATTCAGCCGGGATTCCGCTTCCGGTATCTTCTACGGACAGGCAGATGTTTTTTCCCTTCCGGTATGCGGTTACGGTAACCTGTCCGCCGAAATGGTTGTATTTGATTGCATTCTCAACAAGATTGTATACCATCCGGTAAATCAAAATGTCACTTCCGACCATAGTGGTATCTTTACAGTTCCCGATCAGTTTTATCTTTTTTTCCTGAGCAAGCGGTTCCAGATCCACCAGTACTTCATCGACGAGGGCATCAACGGCAATGGTTTCATCCCTGCTTACTGTTTGAAGCTCACTCATATCGAGCAGTGTCTTGACCATTTTGCTGAGTCGGCCGTTTTGCTCCGTCACCATTTTCAGTGTTTGTAAGGTGTCGGCGTCATTGCCCGGATGCGGGGTGGAATGGTATAAATCGAGCTGTACCTGCATGACAGACAATGGGGTTCGAAGCTCGTGTGCTGCATTTGCCGTAAACTGTCTCTGGATTTCAAAAGCATCTGCGAGACGTTCCAGCATCTTGTTATACGAAATACGAAGCTGGTTCAGCTCTTTTACTTTGTTTTCTTCAATGCGCGAATCGGCCAGATTCTGTGCCTGCACCTCCTCAATTTTTTCGGAGAACTCACGAATGGGTCTGAGCGCATGGCCACTGATAAAATAGGTAGCGACACCGCCAAGAAGGGCCAATAAAGCGGAAAGGATCAGACTGTTTCTTTTGTAGTCTGCTTTATTGTTGTACACCTGAACAGAGAAATCTCTGGCAAATTCATCCCACTTGTCCTCCGGAATGCTGATATAGATTTGATCGGAACCGTCTGTGGCACCGTCCCCGTCCTGATCTTCGGCATCATCGCCCCTGGCATCTACGGTCTCCTGCAGGGAATCGATATAATAAATTCCGTTTTTATAGACAAGCAGGGTCAGACATCCACAGATGACCGCAATATATAGGGTAATGATACAGGTAAGTCTCCACTGCAGTGATATTTTTTTCATCGGTCGGACTCCTCTCGTATTTGATATCCTTCGCCTACTTTATTCAAAATCGGATCGTATCCAAGTACCGCCCTGAGCTTTCGCCGAAGCGAAGACATATGTACGCGGATGGATCCGCTGAAGCTGTCCACGGAGGCATCCCAGACATGCTCGATCAATTCTTCCTGACTTACCGGTCTGCCAAGGTGAAGAAGCAGATATTCCAAAATGCCGTTTTCTTTTCTTGTCAGGGGAACCAGGGTTCCGTTGGCATAGGCCTCTCGTTTGATGGTATCGAATTTGATCCCGCCACTTTCCAGACAGACATCCTTTTGTACAAATTTTCTTCTCGTCAGACTGCGGATCCGCGCTTCCAGCTCCTGCAGATGGAACGGCTTTTCCATATAATCATTTGCCCCGGCATCGAGTCCTTCTACTTTGTCTGCAATCTGTCCTCTTGCAGATAAGATCAGCACCTTCGTTTCTTCGTTTTCCTTCCGGAGCTCTTTTAGAAGATCCATTCCGTCCATGCCGGGCAGATTGAGATCCAGGACAATCAGATCATAATTTTCTGCCAGGATGCATTCCAGAGCCTCCGCCCCATCATAGCAGGTATCTACCTCGTACCCGGCGGAGTACAGACTTCTGGCAACTGTGTCACACATTTGTTTCTCATCTTCCACGATTAATAATCTCAAAATTTTTTTCACCTGCCCATTTCTTAACAATGATTTTACAACAGCTATTGTATAATATCAGAGTCAGCTGGTCAATCAATAAAATCAAAGGAGCAACCACATTTTGAAATGCGGAAAAATATCTCAAATTGTTCTAGTTATCACAGGCATAGCGATGATGGGCTATGGCGCCGTCAGAGGGGAAGCGGCTGCTGTGCTTGGGAAAGCAATTAAATTATGTCTGGAGTGTGTCGGAATTGGATAAGAAAAAGAAGTTACGATCAAAGAAAATAGCCGGAATACGCGGGTGGATCCAGGCAGCGGCCACACTGCTTACCAATCCTCATATCCCCAATTTTTTTCAGGGCAAAATATATCAGGGCAAGGCGAAAACGGTATGCGTACCGGGCCTAAACTGTTATTCCTGTCCTGCTGCGACGGGAGCGTGCCCCATCGGAGCCTTTCAGGCGGTTGTCGGATCATCCAAATTTAAGTTTTCCTACTACATAACCGGGTTCCTGATTTTACTCGGCGTGACACTGGGAAGATTCATCTGTGGTTTTTTGTGTCCGTTTGGATGGTTTCAGGATTTGCTTCACAAAATCCCTGGAAAGAAATTCTCCACGGCCAGACTGAAGCCGCTGCGGTATCTGAAATATATCATCCTTGTTGTTTTTGTGATTCTTCTGCCGATGTTTGCAACGAATTCGATCGGGATGGGAGATCCGTTCTTCTGCAAATATATTTGTCCGCAGGGCGTTCTGGAGGGGGCGATCCCGCTTTCCATCGGAAATGCCGCAATCCGGTCTGCACTGGGCAAGCTGTTTTCGTTTAAATTCTGTATTCTGATTACGGTTGTCGTGCTCAGCATCTTGTTTTACAGACCCTTCTGCAAATGGATCTGTCCTCTTGGGGCAATCTATTCCTTATTTAATAAGGTAAGCTTTTTACATATCACGATTGAAAACAGCAAATGTGTCGGATGCAATCAGTGTTCCAGGGCATGTAAAATGGATATCGACGTGTGCCGGACCCCAAATCATCCGGAATGCATCCGATGCGGAGCCTGCATCAAGGCCTGCCCGAAGGATGCGATCCACTATCAGTTTATGGGAAAAACGTGTCAGAAAAAGGACACCGGAGATCAACAGTCAGAGATCAGAAACCATTGATCAGCAGCAGATCACGAAGCATCGAAGGATGATATTGAATTCTTGTTTTTTACATTATACTATCTTAAAAGGAGCCATAATTTATGAAAACCAAAAGAACTTTTATCCCTGTTTTTACACTCAGCGTAGCATTATTACTTACCGCATGCAACGGAAAAGAGGCTGCAGACACAAAGAAAACGCAGACAACCCAGACGGAATCCGGCACAGAAGCTGTTACGGGATCTGTTGCGGAATCCGGAACCGAAACGGCAGGGGCTTCCGGCACAAAGCTGGACGATTTATATCAGCAGGAGAACCAGATTTTTGCAGATCATGCGGATGTATGGAACAAGGTGTTTGGCATGATGAATAAAAGCACGGCGGATCCAAGCGGAAATTATGCGGATTATCTGGCAGACACGGTTGAAGCCAACAAGGATTCTTTTTCAGAGGACGAGCTGAAAACACTGACGGATGATATTCAAACGATACGAACAATCGAGGAACAGATGGCGGAAATAGAAAACGGCAATACAGCATCGGAAGATAGCGACGCGAAAAACGATTCCGAAGAGGCATCTCCGTTCCGGGATTTCTCGGGCCAGGATTATGATGGCAACACCGTTGACGAAAGTCTGTTTTCCAAAAATGCGGTAACGGTCGTGAATTTCTGGTTTACTGGCTGCAAGCCTTGTGTTGCTGAGTTATCCAAGCTGAACGAATTAAACGATGCAATCAAATCCATGGGAGGCGAGGTTGTAGGCATCAACACAGAAACCTTCGACGGAAATCAGGATGCGATCAAAGAAGCAGCAGCGGTTCTTGAAAGCCAGGGTGCGAAATACCGCAATCTTTCCATTGACTCTGCTTCCGCTGCAGGAAAGTATGCTTCCGATATTATGGCATTTCCGACCACAATCTTAGTCGATCGAAATGGAAATATTGTGGGAGAACCGATGCTTGGCGGAATCGACAATCAGGAGAATTATGATACGCTGATGAAACAGATCCAGTCTGTGATAGATGCAGACAGCGCGAAGTAAGACGAGAGCTGCGGCAGCCAAAGGAAGCAAGCGATACCGCAAAGTGGGGCTCGCGGAAGTGATTTAGGGCTTGACATTATAGGAAGGGAGTGCGAAAAAGCAAAGTTACGTTTTTTCGCACTCCCTTTTCATAACAGGATTTTTTTCAAATACATTTACAAGACGAGGTAGCAGACAAAGGAAAAAGGAACGTTTTATTTTCCGTTTTGTTATGAATGGATAGTCCGTTCTGAATCCGCAGGTTTCATGGAGATCGTCAGTGATTTCCTGACGTTCATATACCGGCATGAAACCCTGTTCTTCTATATCCGCAAATGTTATGTCTTTTAAAGTGTGAAGTAATTGTTCTGTGGTATAAGTCCCTTTCAATTAGCGGTTTAATAACCGGATGAAAAATATTGCGGTGGCTCCTGTTATTCTGGAAGATGGAAGGCTGTCCTTCTGTGTTCCGGGGGATGATGGTCCTCCGTGGTCCGGGGTGTGGAACCTGACTGGAAAGATTGTTTTGGACGGGGATGATTATATTTACGAAAGCATCGGTCACCTGGTTGGCTGGTGCTTTTTTCGTGGGGAAATGGAGGTGGCGGAATGACGTATGAGTTCGGGTCGAAGGAGATTGTGAAGGGTTCTGGATATATTTCCAGGTAGTGCTGAACCACATTGGGGTCAGACCTCATTACTGTTGTGGGAAACTTTTGGGCGGTTCCTGTTTTTGGGCTTGAAATTCGAAAAATCTTTATACAATCTTAATGCCATGGAAAAGGTATTTATACGTTTTTAAAACGGAAGTCTCTAAAATAAGGAAGAATCAAAAAGAAGGAGTAAAAAGAGAAATGTGGAGTATAAAACTGCGATACAGGAAACAATGGTCGTCGTTTGAAATTATCATTCTTGGATTTGCGGGGGTAATTCTGGCAGGAGCACTGCTTTTGATGCTTCCTGTGGCTTCGCGGGAAGGAAATGTAACGCCATTTACAGAAACACTGTTTACTGCAACATCAGCCGCCTGTGTGACAGGACTGGCAGTCAGAGATACAGGAAGCTACTGGTCCGTCTTTGGACAGAGCGTGATTTTGCTGCTCATTCAGATCGGCGGTCTTGGTGTGGTTACGATCGCTGTTTCGATTGCGATGCTTTCCGGGAGAAAAATTTCCCTGATGCAGCGAAGCACGATGCAGGATGCGATTTCTGCCCCGAAGGTGGGCGGAATTGTGCGCCTGACGCGTTTTATCCTCAAAGGAACCTTTGGAATTGAACTGTTGGGGGCGTTGTTTCTTCTGCCTGTTTTTTTACGGGATTACGGCGGAAAAGGAATCTGGATGGCGTTGTTTCATTCTGTATCCGCATTCTGCAATGCAGGATTTGATCTTCTTGGAAAAACGGATCATCTGTATCCGTCCCTGACTTCTTATGTGGGAAATCCACTGGTTAATCTTACGATTATGGGGCTGATTGTAATAGGTGGAATCGGATTTCTGACCTGGGATGATATCTATACAAAAAAATACCATTTTCGTCAGTACTGCATGCAAAGCAAGGTGATCCTGCTTACAAGTCTGTTTCTGATTTTTGTTCCGGCGGCTTTCTTTTTCTTCCGGGATTTCGCCGGAATGCCGGTCAAGGAGCGGACGCTCTGCGCATTGTTTCAGTCCGTGACAACAAGAACGGCCGGATTTAATACAGCAGATCTTTCCGGGATGACAGGTGCCTCCCAGGCGATCATGATTGTTCTGATGATGATTGGCGGAGCACCGGGATCAACGGCTGGCGGAATGAAAATTACCACATTTGCCGTGCTGACAGCTAATGCGTCTGCTACGTTCCGTCAGAGAGAGGACACACAGATGTTTGGACGCAGAGTGGGCCAGGAGGTATTAAAAAATGCATCTACGATTCTGATGATGTATCTTTTTCTGGTGCTGATGGGAGGAATGGTGATCAGTGTGGCAGAAAATCTGCCGATTTCTGAGTGTCTGTTTGAGACAGCATCTGCTGTTGGAACGGTTGGCCTGACGCTTGGAATTACGCCGCGGCTCGGTGTTCTTTCGAAAGGAATTCTGATTGCACTGATGTTTCTTGGAAGGGTTGGCGGTCTGACGCTTGTTTATGCTGCGATGCCGGGGAGAAAGAGCGCACATGCAAAAATGCCGCTGGAAAAAATAAATGTAGGATAAGAAGAGAGGAAGAGATGAGATGAAAAATATTTTACTGATTGGAGTAGGAAGATTTGGGAGACATATTGCCATGCATCTGAATCAGCTTGGACATCAGGTGATGGCGGTAGACCGAAATGAGGAACGGATCGATGCCGTGATGCCGTATGTGACAAATGCACAGATCGGTGACAGTGTCAATGCAGACTTTCTGCGATCCCTTGGTGTGGGAAATTATGATGTCTGTATTGTGACGATCGGAAGCAGCTTTCAGGATTCGCTGGAAACCGCGTGTCTTTTGAAGGAGCTGGGCGCAAAATGGGTCGTGTCCCGGGCAGAACGGGATGTACAGGAAAAATTCCTGTTGCGGAACGGAGCGGATCAGGTTGTTTATCCGGAAAAACAGATGGCAAAATGGACAGCAATTCGTTACAGCTCGGATCATGTGTTTGACTATATTGAAATTGACAGTCAGTATGCGATTTTTGAGGTTGAAATCCCGGAGAACTGGATTGGAAAAAATGTCGGCCAGCTGGATATCCGGAAAAAATACGGTATTAATATTCTGGCAACAAGAAAATATGGAAAAACAGATGTTGCGGTGTCTCCGGAGACAGTTCTGGATGGCGATGCTACCATATTGGTTCTTGGTGAATATAAAGCGATCCAGAAATGTTTTCGAATCTGAAAGAGAGGTGATTTCTGTGTTAAGTGTAGGACTGCTCTTCGTTACCCTGGTCGGTTTTTTGTCTGGAGGCGTGCTCGTAGATCAGATAGAGACATTTTTCACGGAAAACAGAAGAGAGGAACCGGAAACGGGACAAAATTTCACGGAAAACAGAAAACAAGAACAGGGAACGGGAGAAAAAAAGATTTCCTGACTATAGCTTTCTCTTCGTTTATGATCTACAATAGGAGGTGGGGTGAGACAGTTGGAAAAAGAAAAACAAAAAAAAGAGCATATCCTGGTGTGTCTGTCCTCTTCGCCATCCAATGAAAAAATTATTCGGACTGCGGCGCAGATGGCACAGGCGTTTCAGGCCGGCTTTACGGCATTGTATGTGCAGACAGCAGAAAAAACAGAAAAAACACCGGAGGATCTGGCAAGGCTGCAGAAGCATGTTCGTCTGGCAGAGCAGAGCGGGGCAGAAATTGTAACGACACACAGTGAGGATATTGCCCTGCAGATTGCAGAGTACGCAAGAATTTCCGAGGTGACGCGGATTGTCATTGGAAAGAGCATGATGAAGCAGGGCTATTTCCATCAGCGAAGGGTGTGGACCGAGCGTCTGACGGATCTTGTGCCTGATCTGGAAATTCACATCATTCCAGACTCAGACGTGTACCAGAGATATCAGAAACGAAAAAAATTTCCGGAGTGGATGGAGCTGCCTTCCTGGAAAGAACTAATGCTTACGGTTCTGATTCTGGCTGCTGCGACCGGAATCGGAGAAATCTTTTTTCGGCTTGGTTTTACGGATGCCAATATTATTACGGTATATCTGTTTGGCGTCATGCTGACATCTATTCTGACCAGCGGTTATACCTGTAGTGTGGTCAGCTCTGTGGCAAGTGTTGTCCTGTTTAATTATTTTATGACAGAGCCGAGGCTTTCGTTGTATGCGTATGGTTCCGGCTATCCGGTGACCTTTGCGATCATGCTTGGCACTTCAATCCTGACCAGTACGCTTGCTTCAAAATTGAAAGAAAATGCAAAGCTTTCTGCACGAGATGCCTTTCGAACCAAGATTCTTTTTAATACCAGCCAGCTTCTGCAAAAGGCAGAGGATGCGTCAGAAATTTTTGATATTACGGCAACGCAGCTGATAAAGCTTCTGGGAAGAAATCTGGTTGTGGCGCCGGTAGAAAAAAAGAAAAACGGCATTGTGCAGGGAACTCTTTATAACGCCGAAACAGGAATAAAATCAGAAAAAGTTTTTAATGTGAAAGAACAGGAAATCCTGCAGTGGGTTCTGAAAAACCGGAAACGGGCGGGAGCTATGACAGAACGTTTTTCTGAAGAACCGTATCTGTACCTTTCCATCTATGCGGCACAGAACAGATATGGTGTGATCGGCATTTTCATCGGACAAAAGCCACTGGATGCGTTTGAGAACAGTATCCTGCTTTCTATTCTGGGAGAGTGCGCCATGGCACTGGATCGGGAACAAAGTGCGAGAGAAAAAGAAGAGGCGGCAGTCATGGCGAAAAATGAGCAGCTTCGGGTGAATCTGTTGCGGACGATTTCCCATGATCTGCGCACACCACTGACATCAATTCTCGGCAATGCAGACTCTTTGATCAGTAACTTTGACGCACTGGACGAAGGGATGCGGAAACAGATTTTTTCGGATATTTATGAGGATGCCGGATGGCTGATTGAACTGGTGGAAAATCTGCTTGCGCTTACGAAAATAGAAGATGGAAGTGTAAAACTGCAGTTATCTGATCAGGTGGTTGAGGATGTAGTACGTGAGGCGCTGCGCCATGTAGAACGGCGGAAAAACGAACATAAAATTACGGTGGACTGCGGGGAAGATGTACTGCTCGCCCGCATGGATGCAAAGCTGATTGTACAGGTATTGGTAAACCTGATCAACAATGCAGTAAAATATACACAGACAGGATCCAAGATCCGGATTACAGCCGGAAAAGAAGAAAAAAACGTATGGATTGCGGTGGAGGATAATGGACCCGGCATTCCGGCGGAGTGCAGGGAGCATGTATTTGAAATGTTCTATTCCGGAAAAAATAAGGTGAGTGACAGCCGCAGAAGCCTTGGCCTTGGGCTGGCACTGTGCCGCTCCATTGTAAATGCGCATGGCGGGGAACTGGTGCTTCGTGACTGCGCTCCGCACGGCTGTCATTTTCGTTTTACGCTGCCGCTCAGTGAGGTGAATTTAAATGAATAAGACATTGATACTGGTCGTGGAAGACGATACGCCGGTCCACAACCTGATTACGACAACACTGAAAACACACGATTATAAATAACCACATTGGGGTCAGACCCCATTACTGTTTAGAAATTTTGTTCCTGTTTTGGCAATTCTGACACTGCAGACTGTGCTGAATGACAATATCAAAACGGCAGAAGATGTTGAAACTTATCTGGGTCTTAACACCCTGGTCGTTGTTCCGGATTTTGGAAGCAAAAAGAAATCCAGAAGACGAAGAAAAGACTGAACATAAACACAGAAAATTAAAAAGGAGCATCTCCGGTTTCGAACTTGAAACCTGGAGATGCTCCTTTTTCGTATGCTGCAGAATGAAAAATTATTTTCCCGCCACCGTCACATCCCGCAGCAGTACCGCACACGGTACCACGCGGTTGTTTATCTGCTGTGTCTCTTTCGAGAAAGTCAGATTTTTCAGCACATCGTCATAACGGGCGGAAAGTGATCCGCTGGTTGTCGGATGGGAGGTGGTTCCGTCGCTCTCATACGCGAGCCGGATCTCACCGCCGCAGGTGCCGCTTACGGCATCCATATCAAACGCACTGAAATCGGTGATTTCTATATGCGGCATGCTGCGCAGCTCGTCGAGTGTTTTCGAACCGCCTTCAACTACCATGTTATTCATGGAAGTAGTATCCTTCATGCCGATATAATGGGCATGCTGAAGGCTGCCCCAGTAGGAGCGGCAGATGCCGTTTTCAAACAGAACGCGCTCGGCTACCGGCATACCGGTTTCGTCGTACGGCGCGTTTTTGGCAGAGCCGTCGAGCGTCGGCACGAGGCGGATATTCAGCGGATCGGCATCTGCGCCGGTGATGGCTTCGCCGATTTTTGCTTTTGCAACGCCCATATACTGATAAGAAGCGTTGGTATGCATGGCAAAATACTGGAAGAAACTGCCGACGGCATTTCCGGTCAGGAGAACATCAGCATGCTCATTCTGGAGGGTCGGAACAGCATTCAGACGCTGGCGGCCGGTGTGGAACATTCCGCGCACTTCGGCGATGATCTTCTCGGCAGATTTGTCGGAGAAGCGGAGATCCTTGTAGATCTCAATCTCATGATCATCCTTGCGGGAGTTTGTGACAACCTCGATCTCGCAGTCAAAGCCGGAGAAGGTGACATCGACACCGCGGGAATTGCGGATGTGTGTCTGCTTCTGGTTGACGAAAATCTCATATGAGTTTACACGGGAATCCTCTTCCGCCTTGATTTCCTGCATAGCCTGCACCAGTTTTACGAGTTCAGCGGTAAGATCGCGGGAAGCATCAGCCGTGTCGGCGCTTGCCTGGGCATCCGATGGCTCTGCAACAGGGTACCATGGGTTCTGCACAAACTGTGCGGCGAACAGCGCCTGGTCAATTTCCTGCTTCATTTCTTCGCGGGAAATGCCCTGGTGGATCTCTTTTTCTGCGCTTCCGCGGAATTTTCCATCCTCACTGTCGACAAAGACGGTCAGAAACGTATGAGTTACTTTTTTCGCGCGGCTCATGTCGAGCTTCTGACCGATGAAAAATGCCTCGCGGGATTCGGTCTGCTCTTCGCGGATCAGAAAGTCGCTGGCTTTGCTTGTTTTTAATACATCGTATAATTCGTTCATCAGCCTAACCTCACTTTACATTTCAGATACGGGCCGCCATCGCTGACTTTGACCCATTCTTTGTGACCTTTTCCGCACATGCCGGAGCCGAAGAGCTCTTCTTTGTCGGAAACCATGGAGATGCTCTTTAAGAGATCCGGAACGTAGCCGGTCAGGGTGACAGGAGATACGACTTTTCCGGTCAGCTTACCATCTTTGATCTCGCGGCCGAGTCCGACCATGCACTGGATGCCCCAGTGTTTCGGGTCTTCCATACCGGACTGAACGCTTTCGAGAAGATAGCCGTGCTCAATCGAAGCGATCATATCATCGAGTTTGTCTGTGCCTGCGGTGAAGTAGGTGTTGGTCATACGGGAGTAGACTTTGCGCTCGAAGCTCTCGCGTTTTCCGTTTCCGGTCGGCGTGGTGCCAAGGCGGAGTGCGCTTACGAGATCGCTGATGCCGGTAACGAGTGTACCGTGGTCGATGACCGTGGTGTCGGTGCCGAGCGTTCCCTCATCATCAAAAAGATAACTGCTGACCTGCTGTGCGCCGACTGCTCCGTCGTGCATGGAGGAGAGCTGGGAGGCAACAGGCTTGCCGATATACTCTTTGGCGAGTGCGCGGTCTTTGACAAACATATCCATCTCGACACCGTGGCCGAATGCCTCGTGTGCAATCACGCCGGTGACATCCGGTGCGGTGATGACATCGTACATGCCAGGGGTGACCGGATCGGAGTGGAGCTTGTCGTACAGAACGGCGATGATTTCCTCAACAATCGCATCCATCTCATTTAAGATTTCCACGCCTTTCAGGCCGGAGCAGGAACGGTACGACATATTCTGTTTTCCGTTTTCTGTGCCGATCGCGGAAAGGGAGCCCTCCGAGAAAGCGTAGGACTGCATCAGATCCTTTTTGGAGGAGAGGAACAGCTTGCTGACACGGGCAAAGCTGACGGTACTCTGGAATTCCAGAATTCCTTCATGGGCAGCGCCGGCGTTGCAGAGCTTCCGAAGGTGGGAGAGAATCTCCTCTGCGGAGACGGTCTCCGGGTCAATCTCGATTTCATTCTGCATCGTTTTTGCGATGGCTTCTTCCTGCACGAGAGGAGACTCCATCTGCGCAATGCCGAGTGCCTTTAATGCCTGAAATTCGGATTTCAGCGCGGAAGTAATTTCCTCCGCAAGATCTGCGGCATCGGTGAGGTTGTTGAAGGAATATTCGGTGTAGGAACCGTCCTGCCATGCACGGACAACGAAGCCGCGTTCACAGAAGTGATAATCGCCGACAGTGGTCTGATGCATGCTGACGCGGTAGGTCGTACCTTTGACATCGGTGCAGAGCACGCTGACATAATCGAATTCGCGCTCGAGCAGACGGATCAGTTCCTGAATCTGTGGTTTGATTTCCACAAGATAGGATGACATTGGAACCTGCATAAGTTTGGTGTCCTTTCTGGAGCCTGCCGGAGTGTTCGATAGAGAACCTGCGCCGGGGCTCAAAATAATAGAATCCGGAAAAATAGTTTCGAAAAAATCCCGAACATAGTTTCATTATAGAAGTGGGAAATGGAAAAAGCAATAAAAAAAGGTTGACAAAATGAATTTTGATGATATACTTTGAATATCAAAACATTTGAAAAGAAAAATGTTTGAGAATGAAATAAGCAAGAGGACAGTAAGGTGAAAAACGGCAGAATTGCGGGAACCGGTTCGTATGTACCGGAGACGATATGGAAAAATGAAGATCTGGAAAAGATGGTGGAGACGAGCGATGCCTGGATCCGGGAGCGGACAGGAATCGGTGCGCGCCACATAGCCGGGGAGGAGACAGTTGCCCAAATGGCAGTAAAGGCGGCGAGAAGAGCGCTGGAAAATGCCGGGATCTGTTCGACAGAGCTGGATCTGATTCTCGTCGGAACCTCCTCGTCGGAGAGTATCTTTCCGAATACCGCCTGTCTTGTGCAGGATGAAATCGGTGCCTTCCGTGCCGCCTGTCTCGATGTCAGCGCCGCCTGCACCGGATTTCTTGCGGTGTATGAGCTGGGCCAGCTGTATATCCGGAGCGGCAAGGCAAAAAACGTGCTGCTGATCGGCGCAGATGCCCTGAGCCGCCTGGTGGACTGGAGTGACCGCGGAACCTGCATTCTGTTCGGGGACGGCGCGGGAGCCATTGTGCTGACGGCGGAGGAACAGGAGACAAAAGCGTGCGAAAAGATCCATTCCGATGGAGAAAAAGGCGTGTCGCTGACCTGCGAAAAGGGAACGTATCTGCAGATGGACGGCCGTGCCGTGTTCCAGTTTGCTTTATCCCGCGTGCCGGAAGTCATCCGCGAGGTGCTGAAAGAAGCCGAGGTGCCGGTCGAGGAGATTGATGCGTTTATCCTTCATCAGGCAAACAGCCGCATCATCGACGGCGTGGCAAAACGACTGAAGGCGCCGAAAGAAAAATTTCCGCGTAATATCGAAGCATACGGCAATACGTGTGCGGCGAGCATTCCGATTCTGCTGGATGAGTGGAACCGGTCCGGCAGAGCCAAAAAAGGACAGAGAATCGTTCTCTCCGGTTTCGGAGCAGGACTGATCTGGGGCGCGGCGTACCTGGAATGGTAAGAAACGCCCATATAAAATAAGAAGAATAAGAAAAAAAGTGAGGACAAAAACATGTTAGAAAAAGTAAAAGAAACCGTAGCAGAAGCACTGGGAGCAGATATCGATACCATCACAGCGGAGACTTCCTTCAAAGAGGATCTCGGAGCAGATTCCCTGGATCTGTTTGAAATGGTCATGTCCCTCGAGGACACCTGCGGCGTGGAAATCCCGACCGAGGATCTGGAAACGATGGTAACTGTCGGTGATGTTGCAGAGTATCTGGAGCAGCACAAAAACTAAGAAAGATCGGGAAGCAGGAGGAAGCGATTCATGATCACAGAAGTGACAAAATTACTCGGGATTCAGTATCCAGTCATTCAGGGCGGCATGGCCTGGGTGGCGGAGCATCATCTGGCAGCGGCAGTTTCCGAGGCCGGCGGCCTTGGCCTCATCGGAGCATCGGCGGCACCGGCAGAGTGGGTTCGGAATGAAATCCGCGAAGCAAAAAAACTGACGGACAAACCGTTCGGCGTCAACATCATGCTGATGAGCCCGTATGCGGATGAGGTGGCAAAAGTGGTTGCCGAGGAAGGCGTAAAAGTCGTTACGACGGGCGCAGGAAATCCGGAGAAATATATGGAACTGTGGAAAAACACTGGTATCCGCGTCATCCCGGTGGTCGCTTCCGTGGCTCTTGCAAGACGAATGGAGCGTGCAGGCGCAGATGCCGTTGTGGCAGAAGGATGTGAGTCCGGCGGCCATATCGGCGAGACGACAACGATGGCACTCGTTCCGCAGGTGGCAGATGCCGTAAAAATTCCAGTCATTGCGGCCGGTGGAATTGCGGACGGACGCGGCATGGCAGCAGCCTTTATGCTGGGTGCCGAGGCGGTTCAGATGGGAACGCGTTTTGTCGCTTCGAAAGAGGCCGTTGTGCATGAAAATTACAAGCAGCTGGTGATCAAGGCGAAAGATATTGATACCCGCGTGACAGGCCGCACAACCGGTCATCCGGTGCGGGCGATCCGAAATGAGATGACACGCCATTATCTGGAACTGGAAAAAGAGGGAGCTCCGTTCGAAGAGCTGGAAAAACTGACGCTCGGCGGTCTTCGAAGAGCCGTTGTGGACGGCGATGTCAAAACCGGAAGCGTGATGTCCGGTCAGATTGCAGGTATGGTAAAAGACGAGAAAAGCTGCAAAGAAATCATAGAGCAGATGATGAATGAGATGGAAGAACTTCTGAAAGGAGCACCGGCGCGGTTATGAGTAAAACAGCATTTATGTTTCCTGGACAGGGTTCCCAGTGTGTCGGCATGGGCGCGGATTTTTATGAAGCATGTCCGAAAGCGAGAGCCGTCTACGATATGGCATCCGAGCTGATCGGGATTGATATGAAAAGACTCTGTTTTGAGGAAAATGAACATCTGGATCAGACAGAGTTTACCCAGATTGCACTGCTGACAACCGGAATGGCGATGGAGCAGTCCATCCGGGCGTGCGGCCTTACGCCGGATGTGACAGCGGGCCTCAGCCTTGGCGAGTACAACGCGATTGTATCCGCCGGCGGTATGGAAATGGCGGATGCGATGAAGGTCGTCCGCAGAAGAGGCATCCTGATGGAGGAGGCTGTTCCGGCAGGCGAGGGCGCGATGGCGGCGGTGCTCGGCATGGAAGCTGCAAAAATCGAAGAGATTTTGAGCGGGATTTCCGGCGCCTACATTGCCAATTACAACTGCCCGGGTCAGATTGTCATCACCGGATATGAGGCGGCAGTGGCAGAGGCTTCGGAAAAGTTAAAAGAAGCAGGCGCAAAGCGGGTACTTCCGCTGAACGTAAGCGGCCCGTTCCATTCCCCGATGATGGAATCCGCATCCAAGGGACTGACGGAGGCGCTCGAGGGTGTCGGTTTTATGGAACTCGCGATTCCGTATGTAACGAATGTAACCGGTCAGTATGTGCGTGACATTGCACTGACACGCGGCCTTCTGATCCAGCAGGTGGCATCCGGTGTGCGGTGGCAGCAGAGCATCGAGGCAATGATTGCGGACGGCGTTGATACCTTCGTGGAGATCGGACCGGGAAGAACACTGACCGGCTTTTTAAGAAAAATCAACCGGGATGTAAAAGGTTACAATATCCGCACCTATGAGGAAATGCATCAGGTGTGCGAAACTTTATTATAGATAGTGGATTATGCAGCAGGAGAATGAGATGTTAAGTGGAAAAACAGCAGTAGTAACGGGCGCATCCCGCGGAATCGGGCGTGCGATTGCAGAAAAACTGGCGGCGGAGGGAGCCTTTGTTGTCATCAATTACAATGGTTCAAAAGAGGCGGCCGAAACCGTGCTTGCGGGAATCCGCGCGGCAGGAGGAGACGGCTGCGTGATGCAGTGCAATGTATCGGATTTTGCGGCGTGTGAAGCGTGGATGAAGGAAATTCTTGCTTTGTATGGGAAAATCGATATTCTGGTCAACAACGCGGGCATCACAAAGGACGGCCTTCTGATGGGCATGTCGGAGGAAGCCTTCGACCGTGTCATTGAGACAAACCTCAAGGGAACGTTCAACTGCATCCGCTTTGCGGCACGGCCGATGATCCGTCAGAAGAGCGGCTGCATCATCAACATGGCTTCTGTGGTCGGCGTGGCAGGAAACGCCGGACAGGCAAATTATGCGGCATCGAAAGCAGGTGTGATCGGCCTGACGAAAACAGCGGCACGGGAACTGGCATCCCGCGGCATCCGCGTCAATGCGATTGCGCCGGGCTTTATTGAGACCGATATGACGGAGGTTCTTTCGGATAAAGTGAAAGAAGCATCCGTATCCCAGATTCCGCTCGGCCATTTCGGAAAGCCGGAGGATGTGGCAAACCTGGCTGCATTTCTGGCATCCGAAGCGGCAGCTTACATCACCGGACAGGTGATTCACTGCGACGGCGGCATGGTGATCTAAGAAAAGGAGAGTTGGAATGAAGAGAAGAGTAGTCATCACAGGGCTGGGTGCGGTAACCCCGATTGGAAATACCGTGGAGGAATTCTGGAACGGCGTCCGCAAGGGAGCCTGCGGAATCGGAACGATTACGAAATTTGATACAGCAGAATATAAAGTACATCTGGCAGGCGAGGTCAAAGGCTTCGTGGCAAAAGAACGCATGGATTTCAAGGCGGCAAGACGAATGGGAACTTTCTCCCAGTATGCCGTTGCGGCAGCAAAAGAAGCGTTTGCAGATGCCGGCATTTCCATGGAGAATGAAGATCCGTTCCGCGTCGGCGTTCTGGTGGGCTCCGGCGTCGGTGATCTGAATGCATGCGAGCAGGCGAAAGCCAAAATTGATGCCGGAAATCCGTCCCGCGTCAACCCGTTTACCGTTCCGGTGATGATTGCGAACATGGCGGCGGGAAACGTTGCGATTGCACTCGGCGCGAAAGGAAAATGTACCAGCGTGGTGACGGCGTGTGCGACAGGAACGCACTGCATTGGCGATGCCTTCCGCGCAATTCAGTACAACGATGCGGACATCTGCGTGGCAGGCGGCGCGGAGAGCGCAATTACGCCGGTCGGCGTGGCAGGCTTTTCGGCACTGACCGCACTTTCC
>ENA-OQHZ01000509-OQHZ01000509.1-human-gut-metagenome-genome-assembly--contig:-NODE-509-length-23216-cov-3.800553_pt1 | contig 23216 bp, 26 predicted proteins | sample MGYA00242642_ERZ504734 | MGnify/ENA primary metagenome ERZ504734 (study PRJEB26092, sample SAMD00036210) | human gut metagenome | host: Homo sapiens | study: EMG produced TPA metagenomics assembly of...
TGAGATAAATCTAAAGTTTCACCTTTTGTTAAATATACTCCAGGTTCAACCACTACATCTTTTAGATCATATTTATTTATTACAGATGAAAATTCATCTTCTATACTATCTGCATTTACAACTGATGGTTTTGATAATATAGGTAGTGATACCATCATTGTAAGTAATATTAAGTTTCTTATATTTTTTTTACATCTCATCTTAGCTCCTCCTATTTATATATATTCTTATACTTTTTATAGTATATTTAATTATAATTTGGTCAATAATATTATATTAACACAAAAATAGCAATAAAATAAACCGAATGGATAAAATTCGACCTATTTTATTGCTGTATATTATTGATTAGTTTGTTATATATTGTTAATATGATTATAACTTCAACTTTTGTTATAACTATATATTTCAAACTAAATTAAAAATATGGAACCTGTTGAATACAGGTTCCATATGGTTGCTTAGTGAGTATTTTATTAAACTATATACTTTTTAAATATCAGTTAAATGGATCATAAGCTCTTTTTTATTAAATTATATGCAGTGATATTAAAGAAACTATAATTCCTGACATCATATTCCCAATCAAAACACCTAATAAAGAAGTTTTTATCCTCATTTTAAGTATTGATGCTATAGCTGCTGCTGTCCAAGTCCCCGTAGTAGGAAGAGGTATCCCTACAAAAAGTATAATACCTAATATAGATATGCTCTTTAATCTTTTCATTCCAGTTTCTATTTTACTATCAACTTTTTTTACTAAAGGTAAAAACATATCTACACTTCTAAAAAAATTTAATATGTGTCTAAAAGTAAGAATAAGCGGTATAGACACTATAGTTGAACCTATTACACTTGCTACATACACTGCTATTGGATTCAAATCCATTGCAATTCCTATTGGTATTGCTCCTCTTAGCTCGGTTAATGGAAGCATGGCTAAAAGCATTATTTCTAAGTATCTCAAAGTATCCCTCCATATCAATTCTAATCCAGATTTATTTTATAATATATGATTTTATCCCAATTATCAACGCTTACCGATTGGTATTTATTACTATAATATATAATAATAAATTGATGTGTTATAATTTATAAAATCACATATATATTATCTTATTTTAATCATCTTATTAAATATATATTTATAGTAAAAAAGACTATACTTTCGTATAGTCTTTATTGGAGCTGGTGATAGGAATCGAACCTACAACCTGCTGATTACAAGTCAGCTGCTCTACCGTTGAGCCACACCAGCATATTGGCGGGAATAACAGGACTCGAACCTGTGACCCATTGATTAACAGTCAATTGCTCTACCAACTGAGCCATATTCCCGCGATATTTAATTAAGTTGGCGACCTGGAAGGGACTCGAACCCTCGACCTCCAGCGTGACAGGCTGGCATTCTAACCAGCTGAACTACCAGGCCGCATAAAAATTTAAATGGTGGGACCAACAGGGCTCGAACCTGTGACCCCCTGCTTGTAAGGCAGGTGCTCTCCCAGCTGAGCTATGGTCCCAAAATTTATTTTTTTATAAGTGGTGCGCCCAGAGGGACTCGAACCCCCAACCTTCTGATTCGTAGTCAGACACTCTATCCAGTTGAGCTATAGGCGCTTATCTGGAGGCGACACCCAGATTCGAACTGGGGATGAAGGAGTTGCAGTCCTCTACCTTAGCCACTTGGTCATGTCGCCATGAAAAATGGTGACCCATCGGAGATTCGAACTCCGGACACCTTGATTAAAAGTCAAGTGCTCTACCGACTGAGCTAATGAGTCATGTTAAATATTAAAGTTGGCTGGGGATGCAGGACTCGAACCTACGCATGCATGAGTCAAAGTCATGTGCCTTACCGACTTGGCTAATCCCCATTATTAAATTGGTGAGCGCACAGGGATTCGAACCCCGGACACACGCCTTAGAAGGGCGTTGCTCTATCCAGCTGAGCTAACCTTCTGTTACCGTTGCCTCTTTGCTATCCGATTCAGCCAATTCATAGTTTGCCAACTCAGATGCGCTTGTCATATCAGTAGCATTTACCGGAATAGTCGCGGAAGCGGAACTTTGTTCAGTTGTTTCTGTGGTCGTGGTCCGTTGGACACGGTAAAGTTCCTTGCCACTCGCATCTTTGTAGACAACGACATAATTAATCGTTGCCTGACGAGTTGCTTTTTCTGCAGCTGCCGGCGTCTTTCCTGACTCAGGAGTTCCAGTCGTCTCAGTGCCTGAAGTTGCTTCGGTGCCAGAGGCTGCTACCGTGCCTGAAGTTGCTTCAGTACCAGACGCTGCTCCCGTGCCTAAAGTTGCTTCAGTACCAGACGCTGCTCCCGTGTCAGAGGCAGCCTCATTACCTGAAGCTGCTTCTCCTCCCGTGGCAGTCACTTCAGTACCAGTAGCTGGTGTCTCTGCCTTAACAGTGTTTGTTCCAAGAACCCCCACCAATGCAATACCAATCAATACCGACGCAATTCCATTATTGAGTTTTCGGATAGAAAAGCGTTGCCTTTTATTCCAAAATTCCATAAGATCCTCCAAATATCCTATTTGCAAATTGTTAGCATAAATAATTACATATTTCTAATGTTTTTCACATCAGATACCCTCACTTCTCGTGTCTGCGTTAACAATCAGTAAGAATTGCATTTGTGTAAACTATTAATAAATTACAATTTTAGCACAAAAAAAGTCTCCAAGCTACTAAAAACCCACGACAAACGCATGTGAATAGGTTACACTAAACTAGACAGAAGAATAAAGTGTTCTACACTAAAGAAAAGAGGAGAACAGATATGTCTAGAAAAATTCGCCGTTACTACACAGATGACTTCAAACAACAAATCGTTGACTTGCACAATGCAGGTAGAAAACGCAGTGAACTGATCAAAGAATATGATTTAACACCCTCAACCTTCGATAAGTGGGTTAAACAAGCAAGAACAACTGGTTCCTTTAAAACTGTCGATAATCTGACAGGTGAACAACGTGAGTTGATAGAACTCAGAAAACGAAATAAAGAGCTCGAAATGCAATTAGACATTCTAAAGCAAGCGGCAGTGATTATGGCACGAAAAGGGAAATAATCACTGCTAACAAGGATAAATACAGCATTTCAGCCATGTGTCGTTGGTTGAAGATTCCTCGCTCTAGCTATTACTACAAAGCTGTAGTGCCAGTATCTGAGGCACAACTTGAAGAAATGGTGAAGCGCATTTTTCTTGACAGTAAGTCCAGATACGGCGCTAGGAAGATTAAGAAATGTCTGGAAGCACAAGGGATCACCTTGTCTCGCCGTCGGATTCGTTGCATCATGAAGAGATTGGATTTGGTTTCTGTTTACCAGAAGGCTACCTTCAAACCGTATTCTAAAGGAAAGAATGAAGCACCAGTTCCGAATTTCTTAGAGAGACAGTTTAACCAGCAAAAACCATTGGAAACCCTTGTGACGGACTTAACCTATGTTCGTGTTGCCAATCGTTGGGCTTACGTTTGCTTGATCATTGACCTCTTCAACCGTGAAATTATTTGCCTATCTCTTGGTTGGCACAAGACTGCTGACTTGGTCAAAGAGGCCATTCAAAGCATTCCCTACGCTCTGACCAAGGTCAAACTCTTCCATTCTGATCGTGGTAAGGAGTTTGATAATGCCTTGATTGATGAGATGTTAAAAGCCTTTGACATCACACGTTCGCTGAGTCAAGTGGGCTGTCCTTATGACAATGCGGTAGCTGAGAGTACCTATCGCTCCTTCAAACTGGAGTTTATCAACCAAGAAAACTTCCGATCTTTGGAAGAATTAACCCTTAAAACTAAGGATTATGTCCACTGGTGGAATCACCATCGCATCCACAGCACACTTCATTACCAAGCACCCATGACTAAAAGAGCAATCGTTTAACAAAAACACTTTATAAATTTTGTACAGAAAAGTGTTGCCTTTTCAAAAAAACCTTTATAGACAGCGAATTACTCAATAATCCAATGTTACCAACGGTTTGAAGCCATTCTCGGTAGGGTGTGTTTTCATCCCTTACCATTTTTTTTGGTGAATCGTTGGTGTTTCTACTCCAAGAGGATAGGGAACCAACGAAAAACCTTATGCGGGTTGTAAAACTGCGAGTTCTTCCTGAAGGTGTTCTGCAGGTGTTGCATAATCCATTATTTTTCTCGGTCTGTCGTTGATCGTATTGGTTACTGCCAGTAAATGAGAATAGGACAATGGACGCAAAGTGACTCCCTTTGGGATAAATTCTCGCAGCATACGGTTATGCCGTTCATTCGTTCCTTTTCATGTTCTGTCCGTACCTTATATCGTCGTTTTAAAAATGGTGAGTTTGATCAAAGTAAGTTACCCATGCAAGGGAAACGAAAACCAAACGGTCATCAAGAACGTCGTGGAAAACAAGCATTCAAACGAAATATCGCTGAGCGAGAAACGGATTATGCTTCTTTTGAAACAGAGTTCGGGCATCTAAAAGGCGATACGATTGTCGGTGTCAATCATAAAAGTGCCGTCATCACCCTCGTTGAACGCCTTTCAAAAGTCATTATTGCTTTGAAACCTGAAGGTCGTAAAGCAATCGATATTGAAAAAGCAACGAATACTTGGTTTCAATCGGTTCCTAAAAATCTCTTTAAATCGATTACTTTCGATTGTGGTAAAGAGTTCTCAAATTGGAAAAATATCAGTAATACGAATAATATAGCTATTTATTTCGCAGACCCAGGAACACCATCACAACGAGGTTTAAACGAACACTCAAATGGTCTCCTTCGAAAAGATGGCCTACCGAAAGAAATGGATTTCAATCAAGTCAATCAGGATTTCATCTCCTCTGTGGCTTCAAAAAGAAATCATATACCCAGAAAATCACTGAACTACCAGACACCATTGGAAGTCTTTTTGAGTTATGTAAATGAAGAGCAGTTGTCTCGCTTAATTTGACAAATAATAATATTAATGCTGCATTTAATAGCTTCAGAGCCCTTGAAGCCAAGCGTTTGATTTCAAGAGGCGCTCAATAGGCTACTCGAGGGAGAAAAATAAAAAGTAATTGGAAACGATTGATAAAAAATCGCCAAAACATTGATATTTCGGAATATAAAACATAGCGAAGCTTCCGAGCACCAAAGTACCCTTATCTAACAGAAGCCATGGTCATTGATCGGCTTCTGAGCTATTCTGAACCATTAAAAGAAGCCTATCAAGTATTTCATGACATCACAAACGCTTTTAGAGAGAAGGATGCTGGTTTATTTTTCGATATCATTAGATCAATGTCAGACAAGATAAATCCCGAATTCCGGCATGCCATTCAAAACCTAGACAATCATGAAGTAGGCATTCGGAATGGCCTTATTTACCCTTATTCCAATGGAAAAATTGAAGCGAAAAACACCCACATCAACACGTTAAAACGAGTCTCTTATGGGTTTAGATCTTATGACAATATGCGAACCAGAAATTTCTTAACGAACGGGTTAATCAAAATAAAATAACAAAAAAGGGCTCTATAATTTCTGTAGTGGGTAAATCCACTGTAGAGATTATGGAGCCTTTTTGAGTATATACAAAAAGTCCCATATGACCTATAATGAAAAGTGCTCAAACTATCATTTTAGAAAGACTCATATGGAACAACTAAATCTTATCACAAATTTTCTCAGAATTAAAGACAAAAATATCACTATCACTGATGAATGTGATATGGGAACTCACTTAGAACTCCACGGTCACTTGGATTACACAGCCCCTAAATGCCCAAAATGCAAGGGACAAATGGCTAAGTACGGCTACCAGAAAACTTCTAAAATCCCCTACTTAGAAACTGCTGGCTACCCTTTACTTATCCGTCTTCGAAAGCGTCGTTTCAAGTGTAAAGATTGCGGAAAAATGGCGGTCGCTGAAACTCCTCTTGTCAAGAAGAACCACCAAATCTCTGTCGCTGTTAACCAGAAAATCGCACAATTACTCATCGAAAATCAAGCAATGAAACATATTGCACACAGGCTATCAATTTCAACATCGTCAGTTATGAGAAAGCTCAATGAGTTCAAGTTTGAAACGGATTGGAATACCCTACCTGAGGTGATGAGTTGGGACGAGTATGCCTTCAAGAAGGGGAAAATGAGCTTCATCGCTCAAGATTTCGACTCCCTAAATGTCATCGTCATTCTCGACGGAAGAACTCAAGCAACCATCCGAAACCACTTTCTACGCTATCCTATAAAGGTTAGAAATCGGGTCAAAGTTGATTACCATGGATATGTTTAGTCCCTATTATCAACTTGCTAAACAGCTTTTTCCGAATGCAAAAATTGTACTCGATCGCTTTCATATCGTGCAACACCTTAGTCGTGCTATGAACCGTGTCCGTATTCAAATTATGAATCAATTCGACAGAAAATCGCAGGAATACCGAGCCTTGAAACGTTACTGGAAATTGATACAACAAGATAGCCGTAAACTCAGCGATAAACGATTTTATCGCCCTATGTTTCGAATGCATTTGACTAACAAGGAAATACTCGAAAAACTCCTGTCTCTCTCCGAGGAACTACGACAACACTATGAAATCTATCAGCTTCTCTTATTTCATTTCCAAGAGAAAAACTCAGATCATTTCTTCAGTCTCATCGAACAGGAAATAGCCACTGTTAATCCTATTTTCCAGACGGTATTGAAGACATTTTTAAAGGATAAAGACAAGGTTTTAAACGCCATGGAATTGCCTTATTCCAACGCCAAACTGGAAGCTACCAATAATCTCATCAAAGTCATTAAGAGAAATGCCTTTGGTTTCAGGAACTTTGAAAACTTTAAAAAACGGATTTTGATTGCATTGAACTAAAGAAAGAGAGGACGAAGTTCGTCCTCTCTAGGTGTTAGCTTTTCATCTACCCACTACAGTTGACAAAGAGCCTTATAAACAAACCCCACCAAGATTAAATCTTGGTGGGGTTTTGGTGGGGAATAATAACATTCTCCCGATTTTTTATCGCTCTAAGCAATTCTAAAACCTTGATTTACTAGGATTCCGCAATCTAATTATGATGTGACTCTTATTTAAGAGTAACTGAAGCTCCAGCTTCTTCAAGTTTAGCTTTGATTTCTTCAGCTTCAGCTGCAGCAACACCTTCTTTAAGAACTGATGGTGCACCGTCAACGATAGCTTTAGCTTCTTTAAGACCTTCGCCTGTGATTTCACGTACAACTTTGATAACGCCAACTTTTTTGTCGCCTGCAGATGTCAATTCAACGTCGAATGAATCTTTAGCAGCACCAGCGTCAGCAGCACCATCTGCAGCAGCAGCTACAGGAGCAGCAGCAGTTACGCCAAACTCTTCTTCGATAGCTTTTACAAGGTCGTTCAATTCAAGGATTGAAGCTTCTTTAATTTCAGCAATAATGTTTTCAATGTTCAATGCCATTATAGATTCCTCCAAAATATTAATTGTTTTAATTAGATAATTGTTTGTAGCGTTAAGCTACCATACGCATTAAGCCGCGTCGTCTTCTTTGTTGTCTGCAACTGCTTTGACAGCAAGTGCAACATTGCGAACTGGTGCTTGAAGTACAGAAAGGAGCATAGAAAGAAGTCCTTCGCGGTTTGGCAATGTAGCAAGGGCAAGAATTTCTTCTTTTGAAGAAACAGAACCTTCGATTGCACCACCTTTGATTTCAAGTGCTTCAGCATCTTTCGCAAAATCATTGATAATTTTAGCAGGAGCAACAACATCCTCGTTAGAGAAGGCTACTGCTGATGGTCCAACGAAAAGATCTTTCATATCGCCAAGACCAGCTTTTTCAGCTGCACGAGTCAAAATTGAGTTTTTGATGACTTTGAACTCAACGCCGCTTTCGCGAAGATTACGACGAAGAACTGTATCTTGCTCAACTGTAAGACCACGTGAATCTACAACAACGATAGATGCAGCAGCTTTCATTTTTTCAGCAACAGCTTCAACTTGCTCAGCTTTTTTAGCAATAATTGCTTCACTCATTAGTTTTACCTCCGTAATTATTTTTGGGCTAGGTACAAAAAAATTCGCACCTAAACCTAGACACGAAAGTACAAATACGTTATTTCATCATTACGTTTTGTGCCTCGGCAGGAATATTATGAGCACGGCTCCCCTGCTGTCTTAGGTCAGTTTCATTACAAAACCTTAATTATTATATCCAATATTTCTCCTTGTGTCAACACTTTTTATGAAATATTTTATTCTTTTCATGTTTTTAAATATCCTTTAAAGATGGGGAAAATTCAAAAACAGATTATAGTATCGGTTTAGCTTCGTATAAAACGCTTCCTTTTAAAAAAATCATATTTTTTGCATATAAATATTTGACTTTTTCTGACCAAAAGTATATTATAGTATCAGAAGGTGATTGATAGGAACAATTAAGAAATCTCTTTAAATGCGACCTCTCTACTACGATTTGTAAAGACTAAAGAGATTTAACCTTCCAGATACTAAATCGTACAATAGTATCACTTTAGAAAATATGATTGAAAAGAGGTAATATTTATGGCAAATAATAATTTTTACGGAAGAAATCCTTTTGGAAATATGGATGATATTTTTAACGAACTTATGAGTAACATGGGCGGGTACAATTCAGAAAACAGACGCTATTTGATTAATGGGCGCGAAGTTACTCCTGAAGAATTTGCACAATATCGCCAAACAGGTAAGCTCCCTGGAAACGCGGAATACCAAGAAGGGGCGCCTAGTTCTGCTCCTAAAGAAGATGGTATCTTGGCAAAATTAGGAACAAACTTGACCGAACGCGCACGCGCTAACGAACTCGACCCTGTTATTGGACGTAACAAAGAAATCCAAGAAACTGCTGAAATCTTGTCACGTCGTACTAAAAACAATCCTGTCCTTGTTGGGGATGCAGGTGTTGGTAAAACAGCCGTTGTCGAAGGCTTAGCGCAAGCTATTATCAATGGTGATGTGCCAGCAGCTATCAAAAATAAAGAAATTATTTCTATTGATATTTCTGGTCTTGAAGCTGGCACACAATATCGTGGTGCTTTTGAAGAAAATATCCAAAACCTTGTCAAAGAAGTTAAAGACGCTGGTAATATCATTCTCTTCTTTGATGAAATCCACCAAATTTTAGGCGCAGGGTCAACTGGTGGCGACTCTGGTTCTAAAGGCTTAGCTGACATTCTCAAACCTGCGCTTTCTCGTGGCGAATTGACCGTTATCGGTGCAACAACTCAAGACGAGTATCGTAATACTATTTTGAAAAATGCTGCGCTCGCTCGCCGTTTCAACGAAGTTAAAGTAAATGCTCCTTCTGCTCAAGATAGCTTTAACATTTTAATGGGAATTCGTGATTTATATGAAAAACACCACAACGTTATTCTCCCCGATAATGTGTTAAAAGCCGCTGTTGATTTTTCAATTCAATATATCCCACAACGTAGTTTACCAGATAAAGCTATTGACTTGATTGATATGACTGCTGCTCATTTGGCTGCTCAACACCCTGCAACTGATGTCAAATCTCTTGAAAAGGAAATTGCAGACCAAAAAGAAAAACAAGAAAATGCTGTGGCTAAAGAAGATTACGAAGCAGCTCTCAATGCCAAGGTTCGTATCGAAGAATTGCAAAAACAAATTGACAACCATACGGAAGGGCAAAAAGTTACAGCTACCGTTAATGATGTGGCGGAATCTGTCGAACGATTAACTGGTGTTCCCGTGTCAAATATGGGAGCAAGTGATATTGAACGCTTGAAAGAATTAGCTAGCCGTTTGAAAGGTAAAGTCATAGGACAAGATGAGGCTGTTGAAGCCGTCTCACGTGCCATTCGTCGTAACCGTGCTGGTTTTGACGAAGGTAATCGACCAATTGGTAGTTTCCTCTTTGTCGGTCCTACTGGCGTTGGTAAGACAGAGCTTGCTAAACAATTAGCCCTTGATATGTTTGGCTCAAAAGATGCTATTATCCGCCTTGATATGTCTGAATACTCTGATCGCACAGCCGTTTCTAAATTAATCGGTACAACTGCTGGCTATGTTGGCTACGACGACAATAGCAACACGCTTACTGAACGTGTTCGTCGTAACCCATACTCAATTATTCTTCTTGATGAAATTGAAAAAGCTGACCCTCAAGTCATCACACTTCTTCTCCAAGTTTTGGATGATGGTCGTTTGACAGACGGTCAAGGTAATACGATTAACTTTAAAAATACCGTCATCATTGCTACCTCTAATGCCGGATTTGGCAATGAAGCTTTGACTGGTCAAGATGATAAAGACAAGAAAATTATGGATCGTATCGCCCCATACTTCCGCCCTGAATTTCTTAACCGTTTCAACGGCATTATTGAATTCTCTCACTTGACTAAAGAAGATTTGAACGACATTGTTGACTTAATGCTTGACGAAGTTAGCAAGACTATTGCCAAGAAAGGCATTGATTTGGTGGTTAGTGATGCTGCTAAACAACACCTTATCGAAGAAGGTTATGATGAAGCCATGGGTGTTCGACCACTCCGCCGTGTCATTGAACAAGAAATCCGCGATAAAATCACTGATTTCTATCTCGATCACACAGAGGTTAGACATCTTAAAGCTGACATGGTTGACGGAGAACTAGTCATCAGCGAAAAATAATCCGTATTTTAAACACTCCTATTAAGCTCAACTCACAGAAGTTGGGCTTTTTCTATGGTATTTTGATAAAATAGAATAACTAAAAAGTTTACAAAGGATAATGATATGCAACTCACACTTTATAATCTTTATCAAAAAATGCTAACACATATGGGAGCAACGAATTGGTGGCCTGCTGATTCCAAGCAACAAATCATCATTGAGGCTATTCTCATTCAAAATACGACTGAATTAAACGCTACTAGGGCTTCACAACTTATCAGAGCAGCTAGCAACTACGATTTGCAAGTGCTGGTGAATATACCTAAAGAAAACTTAGAAGAACTTGTCCGCCCTGCTGGTTTTATGAAAAATAAAAGTAAGGCTATTCAAGAAGTAGCTAGTTGGTATTTGGCGCATGAGGAAAATCCCGCAAAGATTGTTCAACAATATGGTAGCTCACTGCGAAAAGTCTTATTGTCTTTGCACGGTGTTGGACCAGAAACTGCTGATGTTCTCATGGCTTATATCTTTGACCAGCCGCAATTTATCGCTGATAAATACGCTCGTACATTATTTACACAATTAGGAATTAATGATTTAACTGACTATAAAAGCTTAGCAATATTGCTTGCAGAACTTCCGCAACCATTTACCTTTGCGGATGCACAAGAATTCCACGGATTAATTGATGAGTTTGGCAAACAATATTTTCATCCTGTCGAGGACTTTCAGAAAAGTTTTCTGGCAGGCGACCAGTTGATTTTGAAATAAGTGTCATTTTTTCTGAAAATGAGCTAGTTAGCTGTTTGAGAAAGTGCTACAATAAAAGTATTGAGCTTATTGTAGAAAGAAGGAAATGATGTGAATGAATTAGAATATATGCCTCAAAACAGTCGCTTTGAGGCCATTTTACTTGGCTTTTTGGGAGGCACTTTAGATGTCTATTGTCAAATACAATTCGACACCTTGGTCGCAACTCAGACTGGTAATATTCTTTTTCTAATCGCCGATATTAGTCACAGTCCATTGCAGCAAACGCTGATTCGCTTATTTTCTGTTCTTTTCTTCTCGATTGGTTTCATGTTTGGTTTGCATATACGTGCCAATGCCAAAACAGCCTTTTGGAGAGTTTATGCTCTGCTACCGTTGTTGATTGTCACAATGATTTTGCCACTATTGCCAGATATTCGTTTACTTTGGGTTGTCTTACTGGCACTAGCAGCTGGGCTATTAACCTTGACATTTTCAGGTAGTCAGATTGAATCACACGCTTATTCTATTCTGATGACGTCTGGGAATTACCGTAAAATGATAACAGCTTGGCATCAGTATTTTAATGCCGATGAAAAAACGTGTGCTATGAAGCGCCAAGCTATCAATTACTCCTTTGTTGTTATTAGCTTTGTCATCGGCGCTATCACGACAGCTATTTTATATCATTTTACTCATGAAAAAACTATCTGGATAGTAACGCTAAATCTCGCCTGCATTATCTACCATTATTCAAGTGTCGTTGTCCGCTATCGTTTGCAAGCTTGTAATATTTGATATTAAAAAACACCCCTAAATTAGTACCAATACTAGTCTAGGGGTATTTTAGGTAAATGATGCTAAAGTAGCATCCAGTCATTATTCAATAGGATAGTACAAAATGGTTTTGAGCTTATCTTTGCTAACACGATTTTCATTATTCAAGTAAATTTCTCTATGATAATTTTTTGAACGCTTTACATTAGTTTCTTTAGCAAATAAATCCATTTTTTGAAAAGAGATAGGTTCATCATCATAAGCACCTATGTGAAGAATTTCTACACAATTTTCAGCAGGGATTGTCTCAAAATAAATTTGCTCATAAAGTGCATTAGGCTTTTTACGGCTAGTATGTTCCAATGCTGTCAAAAACATATTTTCTGTGATAAAATTCGGCTGACGTATCATAGCGATATATTCAAGGTGATTTTTATCTAAAATTTTATTGTCATCTACCGTTTTCCAAACTGCTTCTAATGGGTACACTGTGTAATCATTTATGTCTTCCAAGGTAGGAGCTTTTTTATACCTCATTTTTATGGCATATGCCAACGAAAATAAAGCGGACACTTTATCTGAAAACTCTTTTTGGTTTGGGTCACCTTTACCATTAATCATAATAAACTGTTGTTTAGGAAGGTTTACAAGGCGTGGTGACTGTTTTGCTCCATATAACTCTTTTTCATGTTTTCGCCATTCATGTTTCATAATTTGTTCTCCTTTTCTCTTTGAGAACATTATATAAAACTTAACATGACAACAGTTGTCATGTTTTATATTTTTCTTGAATTTTCTTAATTTGACGCTGTACGCTTTCCCTCATTTCTCGTGGCTCTAAAACTTCCACGTATTCGCCAAAAGAAAAAAGATAGGAATAAAACACATCGTTATTTGGAAACAGTGTCTTTACAACTAAAAAATCATTTTCTTCTGTAATGCAATCTCGTGAAAATTCATCATACACACGAAACGCTACTTGGTTATCAAATTTTAGAGTTACGGTAATCAGATTTTCCTGCTTTATGAACGTATCAACCTTGGGAATGACTTCAGGTGGTGTAAACTGCTCCTCTGTAATTTTAAGCTGTTCGATTCTAGTTAGTTTAAAAAGCCGATAGTCATTTCTAAGCATACAAAAACCATACACATACCATGCTTTACTTTTAAAAACAAGTTTTAGGGGTTGGATATAGCGAAACACATACTCTTTTTGGTTGTTAAAATAGTTAAAAGATATCATGTGTTTATCTAAAATAGCGGATTTAATGTCATTAAAAATATTCTGCTCTGGCTGCCCTTGCCGCCAATCTGAAAAATCCACCTCAATCCAATTCGTTGTTTGTATCTGAAAAAGTGCACTTATTTTTGTCAATAATTCATTGGTAGCCTTGTCATGGGTAGCATGTAAACCTTGCAAAGCTGTTAGAATTTGTTCTTTTTCCTTTGATGATAATACTAATCTATCTAAGGTAAATTCCTCATCAATTACAATGCCACCTTTTTTTCCTTGCATAGCATAAATCGGAATGCCTGAAGCGCTAATAGCGTCAATGTCTCTGTAAATTGTTCTGACTGATACTTCGAATTTTTTGGCTAATTCTGGAGCTGTAGCTTTTCCCTTTTTGAGTAAGTAATAAACAATCCTAAACAATCGACTTTCCTGCATAAAAGTTTCTACTCCTTATATCTTAACTCACCATAATCTGCCTACTTTAGTTATTCTCGAAAGGCTTGGGCTAGGCATGCGATATCTTCTGGGCTTGTGCGACAGCTACCGCCGACTATTTTTGCGCCTAATTGGTTCCAAGCTCTGCTATTTTTAAGAAGAGTGTGTGAATTATCTGGTATGGATTTCCAAGTTTGTGTTGCACCGTCGTAAATCTCGCCAGAATTTGGATAGGTCTCCAAAGGCTTGGGCGAAACCGTTCGAATCCGTTTTAGCAAGCCAGAAATAACGGCAGGGCTACTGCAATTGATGCCAAGGCAAGATAAACCGTATCTGCCGCATAAATACTTGAAAATAGTGACAAGACCACACCTGCCATTGACAAAAGAAGGGACGCATTGGAACACCGTGTTCATTGATTTTGACGACCTTTTTTGACAACATTCCTTCGTTTGCCAAAGACCAAAGCATACGGCTAGAAGCATAAAGTCCTGAATTTCCTGCCGATAAAATCGCTGTTAGAATGACAAAATTCATAATATCTGCAGCAAAAGGAATTCCAATTTTATCGAATACATCAATAAATGGCGCTATCGAACTCCCAACTTCCTTCATTGGTAATAGCGAAGCGAGAACCACGATTGTCAAAACAAAGAAAATCACTAGACGACCAATCATTGGTTTGATTGCCTTAAGCACAGCTTCTTTAGGATTGTCCATTTCACCAGCTACAATTCCCTTCGGAAAAGCACCTGCTGTTAGATTCGTGAAAAGAATTGCTTTGTGTTTGCCGTCAAATGAGACTAAACCAAACATCGCTCCCAATCCCAAAATAATAATCGCAATCACCTTGATTGAGACAAAGAAAGATTCTGCTTCACCAAAACTGCGCACGCTTAGAGCGTTAACCGAAAAAATAATCAGCGCAAAAAAAGTCGCAAAAAGCCACGCTGGAACATTGGGAAAACCACACCCCATTAGTATAGTCGCCCAAGGAACTCTATCCCTAGTGCAACCGTCCAATGAATCCAGTATAGCCAAACAACCATTTTTTTATAATCTCTATGTCATAACGTTCAATTAAGCGGAACATATTAAGTTATTAGTCTTCACACCGAACTGGTCATGAATGTATGACCAAGTAACGCCTGATTTTCTCATCTCATATATTTTTACTTTATCTTCATAACTTAATTTCATATAAAAACACTTCAAAAGTTAGATTTTTTCTGTCTAACTTTTGAGGTGCAGTTCAAAACCCAGCCTCTTATCATAATTCATCTAAAATACTATCCCAAGATTCATCTAAACCTGTGCGGTCAACGGATGAAAAGATAATAAATTTATCTGATTTATTAAAGTTTAATTTCTTTTTGATTGCTGATTCGTGCTTGTTCCATTTGCCACGTGGAATCTTGTCAGCTTTTGTGGCAACGACAATAACGGGAATCTCATAATATTTTAGGAAGTCGTACATTTGAACGTCATCAGCGCTTGGTTCATGACGCAAATCAACCAAGCTGACAACGGCACGCAAATTATCACGACTTACCAAATATTCTTCAATCATCTTGCCCCATTTGGCGCGTTCTGATTTAGAAACTTTGGCATAGCCGTAACCAGGCACATCGACAAAACGCAATTTATCATCAATATTATAGAAGTTAAGCAATTGGGTTTTTCCTGGCTTACTAGATGTACGAGCTAGGTTCTTACGCCCTAAAAGGGTATTAATAAAGCTCGACTTTCCAACGTTTGAACGCCCAGCAAGCGCAATTTCTGGTAAATCATCTTGCGGATAATGGGATTTATTGGCTGCGCTCAACAGAAGCGAAGCGTTGTGGGTATTTAAATACTCAGTCATCGTCAGCTCCTTACGCAATTTCCAAAATTGGTTTATCTTTGCCTTCAACAGCCGCTTTAGTGACACGAACCTTGGTCACTTCTTCTTGGCTAGGAATTTCAAACATGATATCCATCATAGTTTCCTCAATAATTGAGCGTAAACCACGAGCTCCTGTCTTACGTTCAATGGCTTTGTTAGCAATAGCTTGCAAAGCATCTTTATCAAATTCTAGTTCAACACCGTCATATGATAATAGTGTTTGATATTGTTTAACCAAGGCATTACGTGGTTCTGTCAAGATACGAACCAAATCATCAGCCGTCAACTGTTCAAGTGCCGCTACAACTGGCAAACGTCCGATAAACTCTGGAATCAAGCCAAATTTTTGAATATCTTCTGAAATGATTTCTTGCATATAAGAAGCATTTTCATCAATTTTACGGTTATTTTGGCCAAAACCGATAACCTTTTCACCTAAACGTTGTTTGACAATATCCTCGATACCATCAAAAGCACCGCCGACAATGAATAGGATATTTTTAGTATCAATTTGAATCATTTCTTGGTTAGGGTGCTTACGTCCACCTTGAGGTGGTACGCTAGCAACTGTTCCTTCAATGATTTTAAGAAGTGCTTGTTGAACACCTTCACCTGAAACATCACGTGTAATTGAGACATTTTCGCCTTTTTTAGCGATTTTATCAATTTCGTCCACGTAAATAATACCGCGTTCTGCGCGTTCGATATTAAAATCAGCTGCTTGAATTAATTTCAAAAGGATATTTTCAACATCTTCACCAACGTATCCTGCTTCTGTCAATGATGTCGCATCAGCAATCGCAAACGGTACATTCAATGTTTTAGCCAAAGTTTGAGCTAAGAATGTTTTTCCTGAACCTGTAGGACCAATCATCAAAATGTTTGATTTTTGCAAATCAACATCTTCTTCGTTGCGACTTTCCGCAAAAGAAACACGTTTGTAATGGTTATAAACAGCTACGGCAAGCGCGCGTTTGGCACGGTCTTGACCAACGACATATTCGTCAAGAGTTGCTAACAACTCTTTAGGTTTTGGAACTTCCGCTAAATCTGCAAGAACTTCTTCAGCAAGTTCTTCTTTGATAATTTCTTGTGACAAAGCCACGCACTCATTACAGATAAAAACATTGTTTCCTGCAATGATTTTTTTTACTTCATCTTGGCTTTTTCCACAGAATGAGCAATAAACTTTTACATCATTTGTTCGATTTCCAACCATCTTTTATTCTCTCTAATTCTATTCTCTCTAAATTAAAATAAGGTACCATACACGGCATGAATGGTATTGACTATATTTGTAAAGGCATTTAAAAACAAAAGAACTGCCAATCCATATCGTTTTTTTCTAAGTGCTGGGAGGGCACATAAAATACAAATAACCGCTAAGAAAGCCGTGAATACACCAAAAATACTTCTTTGCATTCCTATCTCCCTATTTTATTTTTCTAAGACTGTAATGGTAAAGTCGTAGGCATTTTTATCATCTTTTTCGTTGAAGGTTTCAGAGACTTTTCTAAAGCTTGTCAAATCAACGTCTGGGAAATACGTATCACCTTCAAAAACACCATGAACCGTTGTTTTAATAATAGCATCACAATGCGGTAGAAAAGCTTTATAGATACTAGCCCCACCAAGGATATAAAGGGTCTTATCCTGCTTTTCAAACCAATCAAAAACCTCGTCCATGTCATGAACGATTGTTACACCATCTGCCTCAAAGGACTTGTCTCTTGTTAAAATCAATGTTTCGCGTCCTGGAAGAATACGGCGATTCATTCCGTCAAAGGTTACACGCCCCATTAAAAGGGCTTGTCCCATGGTTGTTTCTTTAAAGTGTTTTAATTCTTTTGGTAAACGCCATGGCAAGCCATCATTTACTCCGATTAAACGATTTTCATCTTCTGCCCAAATGGCAACGATTTTCTTTGTCATACAGTCCTCTCATTTCGTCTATTTCATTTTATCAGATTTCCCTAAAAAATACAGAAATGTGATACGGAAACGACCACAAAAGAGGGATTAAATAGCCAAATCAAATTTTATTTGTGGTTTAACTGGCTCATAATCAACTAATTCAAAATCTTCTGGTTTAATATCAAAGAAATCTGTTCCGTCTGGCACGTTGAGTACCAAACGTGGTTTACAATCCGTAGATTCGCGAGAAATCAATTCTCGAGCTTGCTCGAATTGATTATCGTAGATATGCAAGTTATTGACAAAGTAGAAGAATTTTCCCACTTTCCAACCAAAATGCTTAGCAATCATCATTTGAAGGGCAACATATTGCATAGCATTGATGTGGTGTGAAACAAGCATATCATTTGAACGTTGAGTCAAAGTTGCATCAAGGTAAATCTCACCGTCAACACGACGCACATCATACATTGTTTGAAAAGCACATGGCAAAAGTCCGTCTGTATTTTCAAAAGCTTCGTAATCCCAAAGTGAGATGACATTACGACGATTCCATGGATTTTCCTCTAATTGTTTCAATATTTTACGGATAATGTCGTGTTTTTTGACAACAGCACCATAACGTTCGCCAATCGTTCCAGAGTTGTCAACTTCCCAGTCATTCCAATATTTGACATTGTATTTATCATTTAAAACTGATAAATCATTCGTTTGGTCTTGATAAATCCAAAAGATTTCGCGAATAGCACTTTTAATCGGAATAGGGCGGAGGGTTGTAATCGGAAATTCCCCCTTACTCAAATCATATTCAGCAAACGCTCCCGTAACGTATTTTGAATTAGCTTGTCCACCGTTTTGGTAAACAGGGCGAGCATTTTCTGAAAAGACACCTTCTTCCATAATTTTTTTGATATTTTCTTTAAAAATCACATCAGCTTTTGTCATGCCATTCACTCCTTTGGATTTTTTGATTTTGTAAAAAAAATCATTCTTTCCTATTTTATCTGAAATAAACAAAAAAAGCTAGTATTTTTCTTGTATTCAAGATATTTTGCCATTACTTTGACGAATGAAATAAATAATTTTTTTGTAGAGCATTTTCACAACTTTATGGTAGAATTATCTTTGGACATTTAGTCACTCAATTAATAATAATCACGAACTCAATATGCCATAAGACATTTGAGCTCATTATGAGTTAGCTAGGCAGGTACTCGTAAACATTGTAGTATCAGGTGAGTTCAATCATTCAGAAAGGTTTATTCATGAAAATCGGTATTGATAAAATCGGGTTTGCGACATCACAATATATGCTAAACATGGATGATTTAGCTGAAAGTCGTCAAGTTGACCCTGAAAAGTACAGCAAAGGTTTGCTGTTAAGAACGCTTAGTATTGCACCTGTCAATGATGACATTGTAACTCTTGGTGCTTCTGCTGCTGACAGCATTCTTACTAATGATGACAAAGAAGCCATTGATATGGTTATCGTTGCGACAGAATCATCTGTTGACCAAAGTAAAGCGGCAGCAACTTGTATTCACAACCTTTTGGGAATTCAACCTTTTGCACGTAGTATCGAGATGAAAGAAGCTTGTTACAGTGCGACAGCAGCGCTTGATTACGCTCGCTTACACGTTGAAAAACACCCAGAATCAAAAGTCCTCGTTATTGCTTCTGACATTGCTCGTTACGGAGCCCACACTTCAGGGGAACCAACGCAAGGTGCTGGTAGCATTGCCATGCTTATCTCACAAGACCCACAAATTTTACTCTTAAATGATAATTTCGTTGCTCAAACACGCGACATTATGGACTTCTGGCGTCCTAATTATTCAACAACGCCTTACGTCAATGGTATTTATTCAACCAAACAATACCTTGATATGTTGAAAACGACATGGGCAGAATTTCAAAAACGCTTTAATACATCACTTTCTGATTTTTCAGCTTTCTGTTTCCACTTACCATTTCCAAAATTAGCCCTTAAAGGCTTTAATAAAATTATGGATAAAACATTGCCAGCTGATTTGCAAGGAAAACTTAAAGCTAACTTTGAAAGTTCTATCCTTTATAGTAAACAAGTCGGAAATATATACACTGGTTCACTCTTCCTTGGACTCCTTTCACTTCTTGAAAATAGTGAAAACTTGGTAGGCGGTGACAATATCGCTTTCTTCAGCTATGGAAGTGGCGCAGTTGCTGAAATTTTCACTGGAACATTGGTTGAAGGTTTCAAAGACAAACTTAAAAATAGCCGACTTCAAGAACTCAAACAACGTATTGCTCTTTCTGTTGAAGATTACGAAAGAATCTTCTTTGAAGAACCTGTTTTAGATGCTGACGGTAATGCTTCTTTTGCAAATTACAAAACTGGAACATTTGCCCTCAAAGAAATTCGTGGACACGAAAGAATTTATGGAAAAACAAACGAAATCGACTAAAGTTAACTGGAGTGGATTCTCCAAAAAAGCAATAACTGAACGTCTTGAACATTTGGAAAATAATCGTCTTTTAAGCACTGAAACGCTTAATGACTTAAAAGAAAATACCTTGCTATCGCTTGAAACAGCCAATCAGCTAACAGAGAATGTTTTGGGAACTTTCTCTTTGCCGTTTTCAGTTGCTCCTGATTTTCAGGTTGATGGTGCTACTTTCAACGTTCCAATGGTAACTGAAGAACCTTCAGTGGTGGCGGCGGCTAGTTTTGCAGCTAAAATCATCAAACGTTCAGGTGGTTTTAAGACCAAAGTTCATTCTCGAAAAATGATTGGTCAAGTTGCCCTTTATGATGTGGTAGACAAAGCTATCGCAAAAGAAACTATCTTGAATCATTCTGCGCAGCTATTGACCTTAGCCAATGAAGCTCACCCTTCTATCGTAAAACGTGGTGGCGGCGCTAGAGAATTGACTGTGGAAGAAAAAGATGAGTTTCTGATTGTTTACTTGACGGTTGATACACAAGAAGCTATGGGAGCCAATATGGTCAACACCATGATGGAGGCTTTAGTGCCTAGTTTGGAAGAACTTTCTGGCGGAAAAAGTCTAATGGCAATTCTTTCAAACTATGCAACGCAGGCGCTGGTTACCACCGAATGTCAAGTTGACCTTCGCTACCTCAGCCGCAACAAAACAGAAGCCCAAGCATTAGCAAGTAAATTCCAACTGGCAAGCAAACTTGCTCAAGTTGATGTTTATCGTGCTACCACACATAATAAAGGGATTTTTAATGGTATAGATGCCGTTGTCTTGGCAACTGGAAATGACTGGCGAGCTATCGAAGCAGGCGCTAACGCCTATGCTTGCAAAGACGGACAATACCGTGGTTTAGCAACTTGGTCATTTGATAAAGAGCAACAAGTACTTCGCGGTCAATTAACGCTCCCAATGCCAATCGCAACACGCGGTGGTTCTATCGGACTTAACCCAACCGTTAAAATCGTTCACGAACTATTAGGGCATCCAGATGCACAAACACTTGCAAAAATCATTGTTTCTGTTGGGCTAGCACAAAATTTCGCTGCCGTGAAAGCCTTGACTTCTACTGGTATTCAGGCAGGACACATGAAATTGCAAGCCAAATCATTAGCACTTCTTGCTGGTGCCACTGAAAACGAAGTTGGCAAAGTGGTTCAACAACTCTTGCAAGCACCACATATGAATTTAGAAACTGCCAAAACAATTCTAAAAAATCTGAAATAGACAAAGCGTCTGGAACCTCCCGGACGCTTTTTTATAACTGTAAATGAACGAAAAAGATTAAGTTTTCTGATTTTTTTGACATTATTTCTCCAAAATGAAGTTTTTTTCTTGACAATATTTTTTAGAGATTATATAATCTAGTTATCGATACTAGATAAAGAGGTAAATAAAACTTTATGACAATATCTTATCCAAAATGGTCTGAATTACCAGATATAGATTTATATTTAGATCAGGTACTGCTGTATGTCAACCAAATCGGCGAAGCCAATCATCAAAACGAAAAAGGATTAACGGCTTCTATGATTAACAATTATGTTAAACATGGGCATCTCGAAAAGCCGATTAAGAAAAAATACAGTCGTAAGCAGGTGGCACGATTAATTGTCATTACAAGTTTAAAAAACGTCTTTTCCATTCAAGAAATTAGCCAAACATTGGCGATTTTAACAGCGGACAACCAATCACAAAAACGTTATGATGATTTTGTTGCTTGCATGAATGGTGAAAAGATAGACGACTTACCTCCTGTTGTCGTTTCAGCTTGTCAAACATTGCAGCTGTATTACCAAACTCACCAATTAGTTCAAGAATTAGAAGGAGAAAAAGATGAATGCTAGCATGACTATGAAATTAAGTAAACGTCTTTCATTCGGCGAAGAAGTCGCAAATAGTGTCACTCACGCTGTTGGAGCTGTGGCAATGCTTGTCCTGCTTCCTATCACTGCCATTTATAGTTATCAACATTATGGTATAGAAGCAGCTGTCGGCATGTCTATCTTTGATATTAGCCTTTTCTTGATGTTTCTATCATCGACAATTTATCATTCTATGCAATATGATTCACCACAGAAATTCATTTTGCGGATTATCGACCACAGTATGATTTACATTGCTATTGCAGGTTCTTACACTCCTGTCGCTCTCTCTTTAGTAGGTGGCTGGCTCGGATATGTTATTATTATCTTGCAATGGGGCGCAACTATTTTTGGTATTTTATATAAAATTTTTGCCAAGAAGATTAATGAAAAATTCTCACTCTTTCTCTACTTGCTTATGGGCTGGCTAGTGATTTTCATTATTCCAAGCATTGTTAGCAAAACTGGTGTTGCTTTCTGGCTACTAATGCTTGCTGGTGGTCTTTCATATACTATCGGAGCAATCTTCTACGCTAGAAAACGTCCTTACGACCACATGATTTGGCATCTCTTCATTTTACTAGCTTCAGTGCTACATTACATTGCCATTGTTTATTACATGTTGTGATAAATTTAGTAATATATAAAAAACGTTGATTCAAAAGAATCAGCGTTTTTGGTTTGCTTCGTTTAATTTTCCGTATAGGAGATAATCTACCTGTCTAAGTTCGGCAATTGTTTTGCAATTCAGAGCACACATGATGAGGCGCAAGTCGTCTTTCCAGCCATTAATGATTGTGATGACTTCTTCAACAGAATATTTTTCGACAAGTTCTAGGATTGCTCGCGATAATCCTACCGCTTTTGCTCCTAAAACCAAGCATTTTACAATATCCAAAGGATGACGAACGCCGCCAGATGCCAAGATTTCAATCTTATCAATCATCGGCTGAGCATTCAACAGCGTTTGAACCGTGCTTTGTCCCCACTCATCGAGATAAGAACGATTATGCCCTCGTTGATTTTCAATATAGGCAAAACTTGTGCCACCACGTCCTGAAATATCAACAGTTTTAATACCTAACTTGTGAGCCATTTCAATTGTTTTTAAATCCATGCCAAAGCCGACTTCTTTAAGAATGACAGGAGCTGGCATTTTTGTGGCATAATCGGCGAGATTTTCTTTCCATTGGCGAAACTCACGTTCACCTTCTGGCATTAAAAGCTCCTGCATCAGATTGACATGAATTTGGAG
>ENA-OQHZ01000518-OQHZ01000518.1-human-gut-metagenome-genome-assembly--contig:-NODE-518-length-22761-cov-3.819388_pt1 | contig 22761 bp, 18 predicted proteins | sample MGYA00242642_ERZ504734 | MGnify/ENA primary metagenome ERZ504734 (study PRJEB26092, sample SAMD00036210) | human gut metagenome | host: Homo sapiens | study: EMG produced TPA metagenomics assembly of...
CACTGTCTGAATTTTCTACCTGAACACAATTATCCACAAGGTAATCAAGCACAGCGTCTCTTAAAATCGCAGCTTTCAGCACATCTTCTCCAACCTGTTCTACATAAGCATCCACATCGGCTCCCGCCTGCTCTGCATATTCTTTGAATTTTTCTTTGTATTCTTTTTCTGACGGCTCAAGTTTCTGCTTTTCCGCGATCAGTTTAATTGCCTCGTCAAACGCCGCTGTCTGCTGTGCGCTTTCTTTTACTTTTGAATTAAACTCATCTTTCGCACCCATGTAGAATGGTTTTCCGCCAAAAATGTATAGAATTGTTGCCAATACAGCTGCTACAACGTCTGCATAAGGAAAGATAATTTGGAAAGGCAACTGAATATCCATCATAGGCGTAATGAGTAAGATTGCAATTCCTAATGGGAGTGACTTCAAGAAAATCTCCTTAAAGCTACCGTGATGGTGGTGGGCATGCCCTCCCATTGCGCCATGATCCATTTCACTGTGATCCATATTGCTGTGATCCATCTGACTATGTTCCATTTCATTATGGTCGTATTTTGAGTGATCCATGTCGCCGTGATTATGATGACTATGTGACGAATGTTTTTTTGTTATTTCTCATTTTTAATTCCTCCTTATTATATTAGAGACTGATTTTAAAGTTTTAGAACTTTCTCATCTAACACTGCATATAATTCTCACGAAAAGGGTTCTATACTTTATCTCTAGCTACTATCTATGAATAAATGTTATTCGTACTTTATGCACTTAATACTGAATAGTTAGTTTCTGCTAAAACAGCATTGAGCGTTTCGGTATCAATCTCTGTTTGACTTTCAAGTACTGCTTTTTTAGTCGCTAAATCAACCTCTACAGATTCAACCCCTTCAATAGCTGAAAATCTTTCTTGTACCGTGTTCGCACAACCTGCACATTTTACGCCATCTAATAAGATTTCTTTTTTCATTATTTTATTCCCCTTTTTTTATCTTCTCCTATTATATAGAATAGGTAGAAGTTTAAATCCCAGATAAGCTACGTGTTTTCTAAACAACTGCTGGTTTGAATCGTCTTAACCGTAAAGCATTGAGCAAGACCGATACGGAGCTGAAACTCACGGCGACTGCCCCGCCAACATTGGACTCATCAATGGTCCGCCAAAAATATACAAAAGACCCATCGCAACTGGAATACCTACAAGGTTGTAAGCAAAAGCCCAGAACAAGTTTTGTTTAATGTTTCGTAGCGTTGCATGACTTAAATCAATCATAGTCAATACAGCGGTTAAATCATTACGCATAAGGACAATATCAGCCGATTCAATCGCCACGTCTGTACCTGATCCAACTGCAATTCCGACATCTGCTTGAGCTAATGCGGGTGCATCGTTAATGCCGTCTCCAACCATCGCTACCTTCTTGCCTGCCTCTTGTAGTTTTTTGACTTCCTCTGCTTTATCTTCAGGTAATACTTCACTTAATACACTGTCTATACCCACTTGCTTAGCAATCGCTTTGGCTGTTCGTTTGTTATCTCCAGTAATCATGATTACTTCAACACCGCGTCTTCTAAGTTCTTTAACAGCCTTCATGGCAATCGCATTGCCCTTCTGTACACTGACAATCCACTTCTTCTACTGCGAAAGATTTTTTTATCTCTAATATTTTCTCTAGTCGATCTATATCATCGAAGCTTAAGACATGATCTTCCATGATGCTTCCAATTACATTTCCGACTTTCTTTTTGCAAATACGGTTAAAAATATCTTCTGCATAATCCCTTACGGCTTCTTTCTCTACAATATTGGCAGTGTAAATAAACTTTCTACCTTCTTGCTCTGTATTTAGTACGCCTTTTTCAACTAATCGACCTAAGATCGTTTTGATAGTGGATTCTGTCCAGTCCATTTTTTCTTTCAATACAGAGATGACTGTTTTACTAGTTACTCGATCATTTGCCCAAACTACACGCATTACTTCCCATTCAGCATCTGTGATAGAAGTATTAAGTTCTATTGTGCTCATTTTCCTTTCCTCCTTGTTGTTTACAGATGTAAACGAATTTGTTTAAAATAAGTCTACCATTGTAAACGAAATATGTCAAGTCTTTTTTTTATAATTGTAAACAATGATATTATTGTGATTAATGTTAGTTTCTTTTATGTACATACTTATGTCATGGAACATATTGTTGTCATTCTACTTTTCCTCTTTATCATTATTAAGTAAGCAACTTGCTCTCACATATTATATTCGCAATGCAAAATAAATTTTGGAATTTTTTTCAAAAAAAGTTAAGTTGTATTGTATCAATTTCAGAACTCACACTTCGGTATTAGTACTCATTTTAATACAAATTTTCTAAGCAAGAAAAAAAGTCACTCAATAGGTGACTATAGAACGTAGACAAACTCTATTTTTAGAAGGTGTAAATTAAAATTATTTAATTACCATTATTTCAACGAACTCTTGAAACGCTTATTTTATCGTGTATCAGGAGTTTTTCTTCTCTAGAAGAACAAAAAAGATTGAAGAAAAATTGTCCCAAATGGACTTTTTCTTCAATCTGAAAGCCCCATTTAAGGGGCTTTTTTATCTATAAAATAAAGTTCAGAAAAGTCTCAATCGTGCCACTTTCATACATGATGTATAGTCCAAGTGGAATGAATACTAACGGCACAATGATTCGCTGGTAATTTTCAATTGTCTCGGATATTAACGGAATAGAAGATAGCACCCGACTAAGCTCGCAAAAGATAATTATGCCGATTGCAAACACAAGCAACGCCACGAGGGTCTGTGACCAATCTAACGAAGCAAAATAAGGTATATAGATACCTAAATTATCTCCGCCAGATGCAATTGTCAGCAATGTAACTGTCCAAAACAGTTGATTTGCCTTGCTTTGTTCTAATCTTTAAATAATTTCTTCCTCTTCTTCTTCCTCACCTTCTCCAACAATTGCAAAGCGAATCCCTAAATAGATAGGGATTAAACCAAGCAATCCAACCATCCATGCTTCAGGTACGAAATTGACGACATAAGCAGCAACTAAACTCGCCCCTACAAGTAAGCCAGTACCTAGATACTGCCCCGCATAAATATGCCATTTCTGTTTATTCTGTGATAGCTGTGCAAATAAAATAATTAAAATAATTAAATAATCGATACTTGTGGAAATATAAACACCAATAGCAGATATGATTGTCTGTCCCATAAAAAAAACTCCTGTATTAGTCAGTAATAAATCAGCAAATTTTAAGAGAACACAGACACATTAATTTAGCTATCCCTAATGGGTAATGTCGAACGTAGGAAAGCATTTTACTCCTCCTCAAAACATAGTTACAAAGTAATTTCTAACTGGAATTCGGTGACCACTTCCATGTAAAGTATAACCCCATTATACTTTACTTCGTAAATGTGGGCTCGCCGAGGGGTCTTGCAGACAGCTATTTCGGCTCTTTTGAGCCGAGTATCAGCGCACCCTTACCTCATTCAAATATATTTTAACATTAAACTTTGTAGATATCAACTTCAGCTCCGCCAAAATATAGATAAGAAGTTAGTGTACCAAATATAAAAAAGGTAGATTTCTTATTGATTTATATTGCAATGTAATGAACTTCAAAAATTCAAAAATCGCTTAAAATCAATGTTTTGACGTCTAATGACGCGTAGTGAACCACTTACTTAACCTCAGTTAAGAAAATATAGCTAAAATAGATTTTGACTTTCTTAATGAGGCACTTAATGCAAATATTCGTTTGAAAGAATTAGTATATGAACTAAAAATTTCTAAAGAACTGGACAGTAAAGGTTGGTCCAAAAAAGACTCTCGAACGATAAAAATATTGTACGGTGGCCTTATCAATAAACAAATAGTTTCCCTAGATCGTGCAGATTATAACATTATCCAAGTCATTCCATTTGCTAATGTACATGTACTACTGTTTTTAATACCAGAAAGGGAGAATTCTAAAAATTATAGAATATACAACTACAGTGATTATGAAATGGTGTTAATCAATGAGGATAGGCAACAATTTTCAAAATATGAAGCAGTTGATTTAGACCAATTGATACTTGTTGATAATTTTAATATTGATGACTACATTTCATCATATTTAACAATAAAGGATATAGAGAATCTGGATCTTGGTCTTTTAAAGTTGATAAACTATGCTGATAATAAAAACGATAGAAATATTTTACAAACCTGTTTAGAATTTGCTCAAAAAATTATTGAATCAGATAAATCTGAAAATAGTATTCTCAATTTACTACAAATAAAAAAACGATTAAACATATTAGCACAAATGGATAGCAACTATCTTTACTCTCTAATGAACAAAAAGAACGATTTCTGGAATATCCGACTTATTATCTCCTTAGCCTAGACAAATAAGTTTTAACTATAATGTTAAGTTAGAGAAAACATTTTACAATTGTTTTCTCTAATTTTTCTTTTTTTAGTTTAAGATTAATAAATAATATTTTTAGCACAAAATTTTTACCACTTGCATCTTAAATCTTTTATGATATAATTTTGTTAGTTTATAAAACAACAATAGTTTTCAGGAGGTAATATGTTTTCTGGTAAACGATTAAAGAAAAGACGAATAACACTTGGCTATTCTCAATCTGAACTAGCAGATAAACTTCAAATAAACCGCTCTTCTTATTTTAATTGGGAAAATGAAAAGACTAAACCAAACCAAAGCAATCTCAAACAACTGGCTATCCTATTAGATGTTCCTGAAACATATTTTGAGTCTGAATATAAAATAGTCAACACTTATCTTCAACTTTCTTTACAGAACCAGGAAAAGGTAGAGAAATTTGCTGAGGAATTGCTTCAAACTCAAAAGGTTCATGAAAAGATTGTTCCACTGTTTGCTGTGGAAGTTCTATCAGAAATTCAACTATCTGCTGGTCCAGGTGAAGGTCTCTACGATGAATTTGAAACAGAAACTGTCTATTCGGAAGATGAATATACAGGATTCGATATAGCAACATGGATTTCTGGTAATTCTATGGAACCTGTTTATAAAGACGGTGAAGTCGCTTTAATCAGGTCAACTGGTTTTGATTACGATGGAGCTGTATATGCCTTGAATTGGAATGGATCGCTCTATATCAAGAAACTCTATCGTGAAGAAGATGGATTCCGAATGGTGTCAATTAACCCAGATGTTGCTGAAAGATTTATCCCATTTGAAGATGAAATCAGAATTGTTGGCAAAGTTGTTGGCCACTTCATGCCTGTGATTGGAGGTTAGTAATGTCAAGACAGTTTGACGACATGATATTTATTAAAGCAAATAGAGTTATTATATTACTCTACCAAAAAGAATATGATGTAACTGACCATCTAACAGAATTGGTAGATGAGTTAGAAAAATTGAAAGCAAGGTGATCACTATGGGCTATATTGACTATTCAAAAGAACCTCGTAGCGATATTGCTTTTGTCGACATGAAATCTTTTTACGCATCCATTGAATGTGTGGAGAGAGGACTTCATCCCCTTCATACTTCTCTTTGTGTCATGAGTAGAGCAGATAATTCTTCAGGATTGATTCTAGCTTCATCTCCTATGTTCAAAAAGGTTTTTGGAAAAGGTAATGTTGGACGTGCCTATGAGCTACCATTTAATGTAAATACTCGCAAGTTCGACTACTTTCGAGCTAAGGAAGCTGGGTTGCCTACCCATCCCAAATTTGTCTCATATATTGAAAATTGGGCTAAACGTACTTTCATTGTTCCACCTCGTATGGATTTATATATTCAAAAAAATCTCGAAATTCAAAAAGTGTTTCAAGACTACGCTGCAATCAATGATATTCACCCATATTCTATTGATGAGGCTTTCATAGATTTGACCCAATCACTCAACTACTTCATCCCTAATAAAAACATGTCTAAAAAAGATAAGCTGGATATTCTCTCCGCAAAAATACAACATGATATTTGGATGAAAACAGGTATTTATTCAACTGTTGGCATGAGCAATGCTAATCCATTACTGGCAAAATTGGCACTAGACAACGAGGCTAAAAAGACAATCACCATGCGTGCTAATTGGTCTTATGAAGATGTTGAAAGCAAGGTTTGGGCTATTCCGAAAATGACTGATTTTTGGGGGATTGGGCACCGAACTGAAAAACGTATGAACAAACTAGGTATTCATACAATCAAAGATTTAGCAAATTTCGATCCAACTATACTCAGAAATGAGTTTGGCGTAATAGGTGTTCAGCACTGGTTCCATGCCAATGGAATCGATGAATCTAATATCCATGAACCCTATCGCCCTAAACAATCTGGAATCGGAAATTCTCAGGTTTTACACAAAGACTATTTAAAACAGAGTGATATTGAGCTAGTATTACGAGAAATGGCTGAACAAGTTGCCATTCGACTACGTAGAAAGCATAAAAAAGCAACCGTCGTTCATATAACAGTTGGTTATTCAAGATTTGAAAATAAAAAGTCTATAAATGTACAACGTAAAATTAATCCGAATAGTCGAACAATTGTCTTTCAAGACCATGTTATTTCATTATTTCGCTTAAAATATACAGGAGGAGCAGTTCGAAGTATAGCTGTTCGATATGATGGATTAGTTGATGAAAACTTTGCTATAATATCACTCTTTGATGATAATGAGGTCATTGAGCTTGATGAAAAATTAGAAACCACAATTGACCAATTGAGAGATAAATACGGGTATATTTCGGTTCAGAAGGCATCAGCCTTATTAGAAAATTCTAGGATAATAGCCCGAAGTAAACTAGTCGGTGGGCATTCTGCTGGCGGATTGGAGGGGTTGAAATGATTGATAGAAGCTATCTGCCATTTAAGGTAGCAAGAGAATATCAGGATAGGAAGATGGCAAAATGGATGGGTTTCTTCTTATCAGAACATGTTACAGGACTTGATAGTGAGCTTAATAAAGTTGACTATACTTCTGAGTTAACACTTTCAGAAAAGCTACTGCTGCTCAATCAATTATACAGTAACCAGTTGAATGGTATCATTACCATCCCTGGACAATAATACTCTGGAAAAGTTGATAATTTGACTTTTAAACACGTCTCATTTAAGACAAAAACGGGCTTTGTCAGCATTCCAATCAAGGATATTCTATCAATTGATTTAGAGGTGGAATATGAATCAGCTTGAGTTTAATAAAAATCAATTACAAATGGATTATTTTAGTGATAGCTACCGAAAGTTTGAAGAAGATTTCTATCGCTACTCAGCCCTAGATACTCCACTTACTTTTCTAACAGATGATATACTGCTTGCAATGGCAAAATCTCAAAAGCCCTATTTCAAGCTAAATAAGGAAAATTCGAAAGATCATCGTGACCATTATTTTATGTTCAATGTGGAACCTTCACGAGATAATAATCTAGTTAGGCTATATTGTTACGATTCAACGATGACACATATTTCAAAAAACAGGCCAAAATAATTGGTCTGTTATTTGTTATTATTGCTCTCTCGCCTACTTTGTCTAAATCTCTCAATGTTTTTTTCCAATTGTTCCGTGTTAAGTTTATTTTTCGCTTCCTGAATCGACTTATCAAGACTTTGATCCTCGTCGGTTATAACGCTTTGAGATAATTCAACGATCGTATCAGGCTTAAAATTTGTATCAAAAACCACATCTAGGAGTTGCTCTACTTTAGTTAATTCACTATCTGACATCTCTGATAATCGATGAATCAGTTGTTTAAATCGGTCTTGATTCTGTGTTTTCTTTTGAAAAAATTTCATTATCTTCTCCTTAAATTGTAAAAAGGTAGTCCGCATAGGACTACCTGACTTATAAATCATCAATGGCTACTGAAATAGCATGTAACTTTTTATTTTGGATTTTCTTTTCATTAATCAATTGATGAAGTTCTTCAATTTGTTTCTGACAGGCGGAAATATCCTTGTTATTTTGTGCAATGGTATCTGCCAAATGTTGTTTATAGTCACTTGTGATACTCACTTTCTTCGGCTGATTTTGTTTAACTTTTAATTCAGGCGTCTGTACATCTTTAGATTCTGACTCCTTTTGTTGCTGTTCAAAAGCAGCCACATAATCTACTTCTTCAATTGCTTTTCCATCCCGTTTATGGAAAAGTGCTGCGATTTTAGCTCGTTCTTCATGGGATGATGTTGGTTTCACATCATCTAATGGTTGATCAAAATTCCATGTTTTACTCATTCTATATCCTCATTTCTGTAATCTGGGTGTAGCGTGGTTTCTTTACCAAAGGCTTGCTCTAGTGCTTCATGAAATGACAAGTGACTAGATTGTTGCCGTTTGATAAAGGTACTGTACATAGCTGTTTGTAGTTGGTTACGATAGTTTTCCAATTTCTCCGTCTCACGTGAGACCTTTTCTTCTTGCCTAGCTACTTTTTCAGCTAGACGTTCAATCACACTCATAGGGTGTCCTCCTTGTCAAATTCTAGATTATGATAGCGGACTTGATTTTGTTATCACAATTCCAATGTATGCTCCCCTTTAGGTGGAGGATGATTCTTATAAACTTGTGCTTGGGCTGTTTGGATAATATCACTTAAGGATAGTCCCTTCTGTTGTTTCACAATATCATTCCAATCTAACTTTGTTTCAAGTCCTTGCAATTGTGGTAAATCCTGAGAAATCGGAAGTCCTTTATCTGACAGTTTCTGACAAAATTCTATTCCTGCTTCATCGTTATCAACAGCCAATGTTATGACATTTGAATGGTTTTTGAAAAAGGTTGTCGTCTCTTGTATTGCCAGAAGATAATGGCTAAGTCTGCTTGGTTTTACTGTATCTAGAAATGCCAATTTCCCCTGTTCTTCTGCTGCCAGACGCAAGATCTGATAAGCAATCACTGCAAGTTTTAAGCCTTCCATTGACACCAAGCGAACATCTGATAGCTGCTTGTGATGAAGCTGATAATAACTCATCATATCGATAGCGGATTCACAAAAAATGAGTCGCTTGGGATTACCAATATCTAAACTAATACCGACATAGCCATGAGAGCCTTTCATGATTTTCTTCAAATAACCACGTTTGTGTCTTTCTTCATTTTTGACGAGACCTTGAAGGCTTGCTGACTGTAAGGTCCCATTATGATCATAGCTTTTAAACACCAATGCTGACTCCGAATGATAAGTAGCTTGAGCAAGCAATCCTTGTCTGCCAAAGGTATTAATAGTCTGATCACTTAGGCCACGGAGGTCTTTTAAGTAAATACGTGCTTTCTGAAACGGTTCTTCGTGCAAATAATATTGAAACGGTTGATATGTTTCTTCTATCAACTTAGCTTGTTCAAAATCTCCAGTTTCAAGATAGGACACAGCCTCTTTAAAAGTAACACCTGCTACTAATTGAACAAAGTCTATCACATCCCCTTGTATATCTCTTGAAAACCATTTGAAAGTATTGGTATCCGCAAAAATCCGAAAGGAATCATGGTCTGGGTGTTCATAAATGTGTCCTGATAATCGTCTAAAAGAATACCCCAGACTTTCAGCCACATCTAAAATGGCCTTTTGTTTTACTGCTTTAATTCGTGTCATCTTGTCTCCCTATCAAAAAAAGCAGAAGACTGTCTCCTGCTAGTTATTCTCACTTGTTGTAGTTCCTTGGATCGTTGGTATGCTGGAATTGGCTCCATCTGTTGCTTCTTTCATGTTCTCCAGTTTCCCATTCCAAATGGTCAACTGATTAACTAGGAGCTTGTCGGAAACTTTGGAGTAGGATAACATAACCGTCTTGGTTTCTGTCTGAGTGGTTCGCTGTTGTTGCTCACTCAAATTAGAAACATAGGTCACTTGATAGGTAACTTCCGCAAGTGCAACATTGCTTTCTGTATTGACATAGATACTAGCTGATTCAAATCGGTAGTCAAGCATATAATCTTTATAAACTTGATTGATCGCTTTATTCTGATTTGCTTCCTCTTCTGAAAATGCCGACTCCGTCATGTAGGGTTTGATACGAGTGTTATTTTCTCCTAGCTGGACCTTTGTATAATATTGTGTGAGAAATTCTTTGACAAGCTCATCTGATAGGACTGTCGCTCTTTCCTCCTGCTTTTCCTTTGTCACAAGTTTATTGGCTTCTACTCGTATTTGGTTCTCTGTTTGTTTTGAAACGGATTGTGAGCCAATCGTGTAGCCAATCATAACCATAAAACTGACTGCGATTAAACCTCCGACTCCAATCAGAAATCGAGCTTTCACTTTATTTAACATGGCTTACTCCTTTATTAGTGATAGCCACATCATAACAAGATTATCTTGGAGATTTTATCACAAGAAAAAGGACTACCAATCGGTAATCCTCCGTGTTAAACTATTCTATTCTTCCACCACTTCATAATTATGCTAAAAACGAGAAATAGATTCAAAGCAATTAAAAATCCTGTAAAACTCCAAATACCATTCGTGCCTAAATCTTCTGTATAAAGATATCTCTCTGTAAAGAAGAGGTAAATTCCATAGATTTCTATAAAGACTAATCCACTAATGAGTCCGATAAGAAATAAAGCACCTGAAACTTTCACAATCTGATAAAGAACAAGCAACATCAGTCCTGTTGCTGCGATAATCAAAAGGCTTTGTAGAATTTGTTCCAACATCTTATACCTCTTTCTAGGCTAATTGCTTGCGATAGTAGTCAGCCTGCCTCTTGTCTAAATCATCAAGTTTGGCAACCAAATCAAGGTATTCTGCCTTCGTCACCTCATCTAAGTTTGGAAAATCATTCTCACGACTTGTGATGATGAGTTCTAGCTGTCCTGTGATTTCACGCCTTGAAAAGCTATAATCAAGAGTTTCATCTTCATACTGTTCCTTTAAGTTTTGGTAGTTTGCCCTATCTTCTGGACTTGTATAGCCTTGTGCCAACCATTCTTCAAGTTGATAACGCATTTCTTCTAGTGTTTGGATCATGATCTATTCTCCTTTTGTGATTTCTTGACTTCATTTTACCGCGTTCAAAAATTTTTGTCAGCCTATTTCTTAAATTTCAAGTGCTATTTGTTGTTCTTGTTGAAGTTGACTGCCTTCATTAAACTTGGCCAAAGCCGCATCTATCTCCTCTATCTCAGCTTCTTTTTCGACCAAGGGAGCCAAAACTTCATACTTGGCCTTTACAAGCTGGCACTCCTCTTCCTTTGGAAAGACTTTCTCAACTTCAACTTTAGCTACTTTTAACTTATCTCGTAAGTCCTTAACCATTTCTTCAGTCTTTTCTTGATCATCTATAATATGGTCGATGGCATTACTAATTCGTTGAATGGTTCCTACGTCTGATTTCAAATCTAAGGTAACAGTATAGTGGTTATCACCTACAATCGTTAAAGTAACGGTCTCTGGTAAAGGCTCACTAGGACCTCGTGTAGTCATTTTTAAATCAAATCCTCTAAAGCTGGCAAGGGTTCTGACTTCCTTGGTCTCTGAGCGGTTATAGGTAATGAGTTTTCGCAGGTAGTCTCCTGCTTCTGCACGATTATCCATTGCTTGATTGTCAAATCGCATGACAAAATCTTGCGACTTTGTTGCCAAAGATTGGGCAATATCTTTATCATAGTGACTCAACCGTTTTTCCATAATGGGGAGGTGCTTCTCGCAATAGGAAACTGTGTGGCGGTATTCATCTTTTGAGCGATTAAAAGCTCGTTTTTGATTTTCTAACACTGTCAGTTCATTTTCCAATTCCATTTTAAGTTTGAGATAGGGATTACCAGTGGCTAAAGCCTTAAAGTCTGAGGCGGTCATGGTTTGTTCATCAATATCTTCCGCTGATCTAATAGGATCTTTTGAGGTCATAATCTGGGTGATATACTTGAGCTTATTCTCCTGCGTCTGCCAGAGATAATTGTCGAAGCTCCCTTTTGTAATATAGTGATAAATATCTACCTCCTGGTGCATGTTTCCTTGTCGAATCAGTCGTCCATTTCGCTGGACAATATCAGAGGGACGCCATGGAACATCTAAATGGTGAACAGCTTTCATGCGTGATTGCACGTTTAGACCCGTTCCACCTTTTTCAGTCGAAGCCATGAGAATCCGTACTTCTCCGCTATTGACCTTTCTAGACAGTGAGTTTTTCTTTTCATCAGTATTGGCATCATGGACAAAGGCAATTTCTTCTTTTGGAATCCCTCGATCAACCAGCAAAGCTTTCAGTTCATTGTAGACATCAAAGCCTTCTTCCTTACTTTTAGGTGTTCCAATGTCAGAGAAAATCATCTGAGTGGCTTTGTCTTCAGCTCCTTCACGGTAAATCCGCTCAACATTATCCACTACTTGAAGGATTTTCTGATTGTCCGCTAAGGTATAAGCAGGGTCAATCAATCGCATATCAATAGCTAGTTTTCTGGCTTCTCCTGTGATTTTAAGCATGTTATCTCTACTTGGATCAACACTACCTGACTTGATAGCGTCTGAACGCTCTACCAGTTCTTCTAAATAGTATTTCTGAGCCTCTGTTAACTCGCTTTCCACCGCAATAATCTTGGCTTCAGGTACAGGTAAATCAAGCATGTCTGAAGTCTGAATGTCTGCTGTTTCCTTGTAAATTCGCATGAGTTCAGGCAAGTTGACAAATTTCTTAAACCGTTTCTTAGGTTGGTATTTATCACCTGTCGGGGCTAGTTCCATAGAGTTTTCGATATTCCCGAAAGCACCAACCCAAGAATCAAAATTGGATACCTGGTATCGTTCCAAGACATCAGGTTGAATGTAATTCATCATGGTGAAAAGTTCACTAATGGAGTTTGAGACTGGTGTTCCTGTCGCAAAAACGACATTTCTATCACCATGCTCTGCCTGAACCTGTCTCACCTTCATCTCCATATCTACGTTCTTTTTTGAAGTGGTATTGGTAATTCCCGCGACATTCCCAAGTCCAGTGATTGGTCGGATATTCTTGAAATGATGAGCTTCATCCACAAAGAGAAAATCAATTCCAAGGTTTTCAAATTCAATAAAGGTATCACGTTCCAGTTTTTGGAGTTCTTCTAGTTGGTGTTCTAGTCCCTTAATCGAACGCTCGGCTTCTTTAACTGTATAGTCAGAATCACTTCCTAGCTTGATTTCTCTGAGTTGCTCGAGTTTGTCATTGATATAGGTGACCTGTTTCTCTCGACTCATCGGTATTTTCTCAAATTGTGAATCCCCAATGACAATGGCATCATAGTCCCCTGTGATAATACGTGATACAAACTGTTTGCGTTTGGCCTTGGCAAAATCTTTCTTGGTGGTCACATAGACTTTCTTAGTAGGGAAAAATTTCATGATTTCTTGACCAAACTGAGCAGTCAAACTAGAAGGAACCACATAAAGAGGTTTATGTACCATTCCAAGTTCTTTCAATTTGAAACCAGCTCCAAGCATGGTCAAGGTTTTTCCAGACCCGACTTCATGAGCTAGGAGGGCTCGTTTTTCCTCCACAATCCGTTGAATGGCATTCTTTTGGTGAGGGCGTAAGGAGATATTCTGAGCAAGTCCATCAATGGTTAAATGACTACCATCATAGGTCTTAGATACTGTACGATTGTAGAGCCTATTATAGGTATCTTCAATCATTTGTTGGACTTCTGGATACCTTGCCACATAGTCTTGAAAGAGTTCTTGGAGGTGTGTTTCCTTGGCACGTAGGACCGTTGTTTTCTCCACATCCGTCACATTCTTTTTCTTATCCCCTTCGACAATTTGTTTTGTGATCGTTGGTTGATTGGAATTCAGGAGATTTTCAAATATTTTACGACCACTATCATAGCGTGAAGCAGGGACACCTAAACTCCTATCCGTTGCGTTGGAATAGGTATAGGCAAACTTAGATTGGTAAGTGATAACCCCGTCAATGGGACTGACTTCAAGGACTGTTGCTACTTCTTGGTCTGACAGTTCATAGGCTTTCCCCATAAAGGTTTCTTGGGCAAATTTTCCGTAAACAGACAAGGGAATCCAGCGTGAACCAATCCGATAATCTATGTCTGCCAAGGTAATACGTGCTGGTTTAACCGCTTCTAGAAGTCCTGCATAATGCGTCCAGTTAAAGTCACGATTGTCTTGTTTGACGAGTAGGTCCACCACTTCTAACTTGCTAACGACATCACCGGACAGAAAGTCTTGGCGAGAAACATAAGTCAACTCACCTCTCAAATACATTTCTGGATCTGGCATAATATAGTCCCCTAATTCCTCGATCAAAACTGCCTTAGAATCAACCTGATAAATGGACATCATATAAGCAAAATCAACACCACGACCGTCTGCTAAACTGGAATTTAAGGCATCAAGGGCAGTATGTACCTTTTTAACCTCTTTTTCAGGACGCACTAGAGCCTTCTCAAAGGCAAGGGATTTGGTATAGATAACAGACTTTCCACTCGAATCCAAACTTTCATCTTCCAAACTAGCAAGAAGTGAATACTTATCATCACTATCAAAAAGATTGCGGTTCACTGCACTATTCAAATACCCATAGCGTTTGACAAAGCTATCATAGGTACGATTGAGTTTGCCTAACAAGTGGTTAAAGGTCTCCTTATCATAATCATAATAGCGTTGAATGGCAATAACTTCTTGGTAGGCATTGCGAATATCGACCATTCCTTTGATTCGTGCTACTTCTTTCTCAGATAAGGGAGCTTCATAGAAAACTGTCTTTTTATATAACCCTTTAAACTGACCACGTTTTGCTGCATCATCGGTCACATAAACATCCAGAGCAGTGCTATCTGTGACTTCTAAGCTATTAAATCTATCAATCTGTTTTTGGGAATGTTTGGTGTCCCATGCTTTAAAGTTGCCTTCTTCATCCACATAGTAACTGATTTCTTCCGTCTTGGTCCCCACTCGAATGCCTTTATTGTCTCGATAGTAGACCGTAGAACCCTGATAACCAAAACTGTACTGACCTAGATTCTCCCTCATTTCAGCTGGAATGGAGGTATCAATGACTTGTTTGGTCAACACATTTGGGTTAATGATGACCTCATTTCTATCAATCTCCCTTGGGGCTTTTACTTGATGTAGAGCAGTTTGAACACTTGCAATGAGGTTGTCACTAGTCCCCTTAACAGAAAGTGTTCCACCGTTAAAGTTTCTAACCTCATAGGTTCCTAGCACTTGGCTATTGTATTCTCCATCAAAGTAAGGATTGAGCCAAATACGGTTGTCCTTGTCATAACGAATAGACCCTGAAAAGGCTAAGTCATCTGCCACATAGCCCTTGTTCAAGTGTTTCTGGAAGAACAACATATCCGTTGTGACATTGGTTCCGGCAATGGCCTTAAAGGCGGTATCAGGCAAGCGAACCCCTCCAAGAAAGTCAGTTGTCTCACGAATATCTTGTAAAATGTTTTCGGTTCGCTTATCCATGGTTCCTGTTGAAGAGATAATGGCTACTTGCCCACCATCATGCACCAAATCAAGGGATTTTTTAACAAAATAGTCATGAATCATATAAGGCTTATCGTACTTGTTATCCGCGATCCGAATATTGGCAAATGGCACATTTGAAATTACCAAATCAAAACTGTCATCGTTAAACTCTACCGTCTCAAAGCCCTTAATTTCAATATGACTATTGGGATGAAGGTGTTTGGCAATAGCTCCTGTAATGGTATCTAACTCTACGCCATATAGCTCACTCTTTTCTCTTAACTGTTTGGGCATAGCCGCAAAGAAATTCCCTGTTCCCATGGAAGGGTCTAGGATTTTTCCGCCTATAAAACCATCTCTTTCCAACTTATCCCACATCTGACGGATAAGGGCAGGGTCCGTGTAATAAGCCGTCAGAGAGGACTGTTTCATATCTGAATATTCTTTATCTGAGACTAAGTTTTTGAGTTCTTCACGTTCCTTCGAGAACTTCGGATTATAGTCATCAAAGAAATCGTTGGCAAGTCCGCCCCAGCCCACATACTTGGCAAGGAGTTCTTGTTCACTTGGATTTGCCTGACGGCGTTCCGTTTCAAGTGTTTTAACCAACCGAATAGCCGCAATGTTTGTCTCAACCTTATCTCTAGCAGTCTTAGGATAAAAGTCTGTCAAATCTTCTGGAAAATAAAAGTCCGTTACTGGAATCTCTGGAATTGTTCCGACTACTTCCCCTTCAGGAATTTGACTATCTGATTCTTCAAGATTAGTATCGTTATGACCTTTTTCTGAACCATCTGGATCCAATAATCCAATACTCTGACCTGGCTCCTCTTCCAAAAATGAAAAAAGATTTAGTTCTTGGTCCGCTCCTTCTAACTCTATTTGTGGTTCTACCTTTGGATGATGAAGTGCCTGACTGACTTCTTCCCAGGTCCTAACATAAAGAACAGGATTCTGTTCAATGATATCCGAAAAGTCATTGACTAACTCAATCCGAATCAAACCGTTTAATCGAGCATCGCTGACCGACATGACCTCAAAGTCCTGTCCCTTATAGGAAACCAATGACCTTAGAGGATAAGTGTCCAAGACCGTCTGAACAAGTGGATTTTCCGCAAACGCTTCATCAACCACTTCTTTCGTCTCAGCTTTCTCTAGCGTGCTCTTCCAATCTCTGAGGGTTAAATCTGGCTGATTGCTCTTATCCTTTTCAAATTGCTCCGCGTCTTCTCTGCTTAGTTCTTCATGTAAAAAGGCGTAAGCAACTTGTCGCAACTCTTCAATTGAAAGCAGACTACCAAAGAAAAATTCAATCTTGTTATGACTCAATCCCATCTGGAGTAGTTCCGTCGCAAGGGCTAGTTGAGTTACCGTAGCTTTTGGATAACCACCTAATAAAGCAAGGTCCGCATTTTTCAAACGAAAACGACCTGCCGCATCCAATAAAATACCGACTTGGTCTGGATCAAACTGAGATAAATCAATCCCTACCTGAGTCAATTTTTCTTGATTTTCTACCCTAATGGCTTGTCCAATTTTTTCTAATTCCTTTTCCTCAACTTGAGTCAAGGTCCGTTTCAGCTCATAGAGGCTGCCATCAGCCTCTAGATAGGTAAGTAACTCTTCTCCTTCAAAGACTGGTGTCATTTCCATTTGAGTGTCAAAATCACCTCGTCTAAAACTTGGGGCTTTGGAACGTTCATTTCGAATTTGGTCAAAATAGGTTAGTATCTCAAATTTACGTCGTAAAGATAACTCTTCATAAGCTGGCAGATGACTTGTTTTTCCTGTTTGAACATCTAGTTGAGACAAATCTACATCCAAACTGGCAATAACCAGAGAGCCCTCTTCTCGAAAAGCTATTGCCTGATTTACAGTTACTTCAGGCTTATCAATCATTTCTTCTTGTTCTTGAACAGTTTCATCAACTCTTGTTTCTAACTCAGGTTGGTAGGTCAAGAGAAACTGTTCAATATCCCGACTGATGCGATCTGCTAAATTATTGGCCACACGGTACACATTGACCAGATTAGCTCCCTTCCCTTTTTCTAGCAGAGAAGCCGTCGAAATGGTTTGGTAGTGACCATTGGAATCCAATAGTTGAAAACGTGTGGCAAGATTGAACATGGCCACTTCAATCACCAAGTCTTTTTCAGACGGCGATAATTTATCAAGTTTTTGGATACCCTTATGACCGAATACTTGAGTATAAGTCAACAGGTCATGAGCAGTATCATAAGGACTAGCCTGGACAAAAGCTGAAACATCTGTCTCAAAGTGAAGTACCTGAACAGATTTATTAATTTCTTGCCTATTGGTTAAAAACTGACGAATAAGACTATCCCACTCCTCATCAAAATGCTCTGCTTGGTAATATAAAAACGCCTCAAGCAAGGCTCTATCACGAGGAATGGTGGCTCTCATCATTTGTAGTAAGACTTCTTGATTCATTTTTCCCTCCCATTTAAAAAAGGCTGAGAGTGTTTCTCAGCCCTTTGTGTTAATCTAGGACCAAGGCTCGTTGGTCTCTTTCTTGTGGAATACCTTTCATTACAGTTGCCACATAGTGTTGTAAGAAATGACTTTTCTGGTCTAGTAAGTCTTTCTGCAAAGCTAGGTGAACCAAGTCGCCAAAATAATCCTGACTGGAAATGGCTAAGTCCTGTTGAATCATAGCCTGTAAGGTTTCAAGACCGATTAAGGAATAGTCTTCACTATCCAAAATTTCATATTGATCCATCGTGTCAGAAAGACTATTCGAAGACATGACATCCATGATAAAACTAGTGCCCTCGCCTGTACCATACAATTTTTCAAGAATATCAGTTATATCCGCCTGTACTTCATCCTGATAACCATCCACTTTAACTCGTAGCTCATCACTAATCAAGGACAAGTCATCTTCATCCATATAATCTTGATAAACTTGATTGAGAATTGTTCTATCAGAAATACTTAATTCCAAAGAGAGAAAGGCTTTGATAAACTCTTGGTAATTGACCTTCTCCATTTCAGACAAAGCCTCTTTCATGGTGTCAAAGTTCCAAGTCATCACACAACTCCTTTTGTGGAACTAGAGGCGATTGTCCAGCTTGTAACTCCTCCAAATCAGAATGACCATCACCATCTGAATCAATAGAATGCGGATTTGTTCCTAGAGCTAATTCCTGTGCATCTGTCAGACCATCATAGTCTGAATCCTTTTCATAAATGGTTTTTGGATTCATCTACTTCTCCTCCTTTTTCTTCAGTCCATAAGCCGTACCAAGTAGAATACCAGCTCCAATCAAGCCCAAAAGGGATTCCTGTTCCCCTGTATTTGGCAAAATGCTTGCTGGAACAGGCGGTTCAATAGTCTTAATTGGTGGTTGAGGTGGTGTGGGTTGATTTGAACTTGGTTCTTCAGGTTGAGGTGTATGTGTTACAACTGTATTTGAGCTGATGACATAGCCATTCACTGTATGAAGGTAGGTATTCTCCACCTGACCAGTCGCAATCCGTTTCATCTGAAGGTAAACATCTGCTTGGAAGGATGAATCATCTGAGATAGTTTCTAAGAAGGCAGTATCAAACGTAATAGAAACTAGACCGTTTTCCGTATCTACCTGTTGTAAGGTATATTTCGTGACTTCAGTTCCCGCTTTTAACAGCGTACCATCTTTGAGCGTGACATCCGTTATCAAATAACTACGATAAACACCATTGTATTCATCATGTTTTTCGTCATAATCATCTTTAAAACCATAGTCAAATAGGGCAGTCGCACGATTGTTTGGAATCATCGCTCCAACCAAGCGATAGTTAAAGGTTTGATTCAAGGCTACTTCTTTACCATCAAGGCTGTCATCTTTATGAGACAAGTCGATCACCACATCTTTTTGTGGGTCTAGTTTAGGAACATTATTGACCACTGTTTCCGTGACATAGGCCAAGCCAAAATCAATCTGATAGGCTGTATTTTCATACTGACCACCTGTTTTGGTCAACTCATTTTTTACCGTCATAGGAAGAGTGACAACTAAGGTTTGACCAGTCTTCACATAGGTCTCATAGAAGGCTTTTGGATCATCGCTACTAAGAACTTGAATGGCTCCTTTAGGTGTAAACTGACGTTTAGCCATGGCATCTTGGACAACTTTCGGAGCTTCTGACAAACTAGCGTAGGTGCTGACAGAGATACCAGATACACGGTTGCCATCCTTATCCAAAACTTGAATGCCATCAGGATTTAGGGTAAGGGCTTCTTCTGGGTAATCGTCTACCATGTAAAATCCCTTGGCAAGAACATCATCCGTCACGTCCATGTCCTTGTATTGACTGTAATCCAAGACAATTTTGTAATAATTGACTGTATTCGGAAGGACAGTCTTTCCATCAATTGAAATGCCTTCTTGATTGGTATTAGACTTATGTGGAGTTACTTTAGGGACAAAATTGGTCACCGTATTAGTTTCATAAGCTTGACCAAAGTCCACCTGATAAGCCACGTTTTCATAAGACTTCCCTGAATTAATCATGGTTTTCAAAACCGTCATCGGAGTGACAATGGTAATATTCTCCCCCTTGGTCACATAAGATTCATAAAAGGCTTGTGGGTCTTCAGGCATGAAAACTTGAAAAGCTCCTTTAGGCTGAATTTTTTGTTTAGAAAGGGCTGCTTGTAAAGATTTAGGAGCTTCTGATAATCGAGAATAAGACTTCACCGTGATTCCTGAAACTGTTTTTCCATCAGATGTGATAAACTGAATAGCTGCTTCATCCGGCAATAAAGCTTCTTCTGGATAATCATCCACAAAGTAAAATCCTTGTGCAATCTGAGAGTTGTCAGCTTTAATCCCTCGGTATTGGTCCAAGTCCCATGAGAGAGTATAGTAATTTTGAGTTCCCACTAGCATAGGCTTCCCATTGATATCCACTTTGTCTTTATTGAGGTTTTGTTTCTTAGGTTCTGGAGAAACAAGGGTGTTGGTCACTTCCTTGGTTTCATAGCCATTGCCGAAATCAACTTGATAAGCCTTGTTTGTATAGGTCTTAGTTTGACCATAGAGACTATCTTTCACCGTCATTTTGGTCAAAAGAGCTAAAGAAGTTCCTGTTTGAACATACTGGTCATAAAAGGCTTGGTTGTCATCCGGCAAAAAGACTTGAAAGGCACCTGTCGGTGTAATCTTAGCACGAGCTAATTTAGCTTGAAGGTCTTTAGGAGCTTCATTTAGTGAAGCATAGTTTTTAACCGTTATTCCTGATACCTTCTGACCATCAAGGGTTGTGATAGCCGTGCCATTTTCCACCACATCTAGCACTTCCTCTGGGTAATCGTCCACAAAGAAGAAGCCTCGTGCAATTGTCTCTTTAGCAGAACGATCTCCCTTATACTGGTCCAAATCCCAAATCAATCGGTAGTGGTTGGTTGTGCAAAGGGTTACGACCGTGTCATTAATGAAGACACCATCCGCATTTTCATTGTTTTTATCTGGTGTAATGAGTGTGGTTGTCTCCCCATCACCTGGTGTACGAACCGTTACAACATTTGAAGTGACTGTGTAAGCATTGGTTGTGTCCTTATTCAAAAGGAGTTTGTAACTATTGGAATAGGTTGCCCCATCATTTTGAACAGAACCATAGAGTTTTGGGGCAGTCAGTTGATAAACCTTGGTTAAATCTTTATTTACCTCCTGCAACAAGTTTTCCTTTGCGGTTAAGGTCACAAAATTCTTAGTCGCATCAAAGCTAAGGACATAGTTTCCATTCTCTTTTTGTGTTGTTTCCTTATCAAATAGGTAACCAGCAGGCAAGTAGTCCTCAAAAATGAGACTAGTCGTTTGGGCACGATTGGGCGATAAGGCATCAACTGTTAAAGGATAAATCACCGTTGAATCTTTTGCGACAGTTTTCTCATGAAGATTAGCTTGGTCACTATTGACCACTTCTTTCATAATCTCTGGCGTTGTCGTCAAACGGTACGCATGATAATGGACAGTCGGTACTTGTGGTGGCGTTGGAAGTTCTTTTGGAATAGGTTTGACAGGTAAGGTTACTTTCGTCAAGGTCAGACTAGGCTGCACTACTTCTTCCAAAGGCTTTGGCGTAAAGGTTACAGGCTTTTCTGGTGTAAATGTTTTAGGAGTAAAGATATCTGGTGTTACCGTAATAGGTTCTGGAATGGGTTCAAGTTCCACCGTTACATGAGGTTTGGGACTATACGGTGTTACAGTACGTGCCACTGGTAGGGTATTTAAGGCGAACCAGTATGACAAGCTAACATTCTGTGGCATATCGCCTTGCCCAAAGGTGACTGTGTAGGTATTTCCTGATGTGACCGTTGAGACAATTGCTCCTTTATAAGCATAACGACTTGATGTGGTATCCCATTCCTCAGGTAAATTCAAATCACTTGCACGGTTGGAACCCAACGAACGGGCCAGACTTTCATTAGTCACTTGAACGGTTGAACCATTAATCGGCACAAATTTCCCAGAAGTATCTTTGACATATTCTAGACCAATGTCATTATGATTGAGGGAAGAATGTGTGAAGACTCCTGGTTTCTCCTTAGAAAAGGTGACCTGCGTTCCGTCTTCCAAGAAATACTTGGAAACTACACGAAACTCCATCTTGTCTGTTCGCCAGTCACCATTTCCATCATTTCGATATGCAATGAAGCCCTCGGTAGGATCATTTGGTACAACCAATTTCACGGCATCGGTTCCAGCTGGTGATACAAGGTTAGTAATATCGTAAGTCACACGACTAATCTTTTTACCATCAAATCGTGCATTTTGAAGATTTTGATAGTTAAAACTAAGAGTCTCACCTGTTTTGAAGCTGTCATAGACAAAGAATCCTGTTGAATCCAATATTCTTGAGTAGCCACCCAGCAAAGCATCGCCAGTTGAAATGATCTGATCAGGATTTCGGGTAATGGCCCCATGTTGTGCTTGGGGTTCACCGTTGTTGAGATTGAGGGCTTGAGCAAGGGCTTCAGAAATATAACCTTCTTCACCTTTTGAAATCTCGGCTAAGTCACGTTGATAGCGTTCCATTTCTTTGGCATTGTAGGCATCAATCGCTTCATTTTCTTTTCTGGCTGCGGCTTCTTTTTCTTGATTGCGTTTTGTAATAGCTTCAATCTCGGCTGCTCGATCTGAAACTAATTGTTGTTTCTCCTTATTAGCTTGATCTACTGCGGCTTGACCTGCACGGTTTTCAGCATCAACAGCTGCTTGACCTGCCTGATTACGCCTTTCAATGGCTTCATTATCTGCCTTTGCCTTAGCAAGTCCAGCTTCATTTTCTTTTTGAATGGCCTGATTTTTCGCAACAATATCGTCTGCCTTTGTTTTCTTTGTTAGATAATCTGCTAC
>ENA-OQHZ01000524-OQHZ01000524.1-human-gut-metagenome-genome-assembly--contig:-NODE-524-length-22418-cov-8.745446_pt1 | contig 22418 bp, 21 predicted proteins | sample MGYA00242642_ERZ504734 | MGnify/ENA primary metagenome ERZ504734 (study PRJEB26092, sample SAMD00036210) | human gut metagenome | host: Homo sapiens | study: EMG produced TPA metagenomics assembly of...
CTACTAAAATATAACAATTTACTGATATTCAATACAATAAAAAGTCAAGTTGGGATAATATTTTGGTTTGGATAACTGATCCTGACCGTACTCAGCTATAATGTGGGGCACGGAACTCTGCTAGGATATGGAAAACACCCGAAAAGCCGTCTGCTGAAAAAGCTGGAAGCCGGTGACAGGGACATCTATAAGGAGTATATATCCTACTGCCACTACAAGGGGCGGAAAATCCGCTCGATAGAGCGGCGACGGAAGATGGAGTTTTTGCTGCTGTATGAGAAGTAACGCAAAGGGAGAGCTTCACACGAATGGTGGGGTCTCCCTTTGCTGTTTGAAATAATATCATCTTCCGTTTGTGAGTGAGTTAAGAACTACCCTACAGGGCAGTGGATGTAAGCGAAAAGCTGATTGACGAGAACAGCCAGCCGTTGCCCTACGCCAATGTGGTGCTGCTGTCATTGCCGGATTCGGCATTTGTAAATGGAACCGTCAGTAGTGAGGACGGCTCTTTTAAGCTGGAGGCCACATCGAGAAACCAGATTCTGAAAATATCCACTATTGGATAGAATACATCACTACCCATCCTCCTATTGCTACTTTATCGAAGTTCTACATTGTGTTTCTAAATCAGCCTCAGATTGGCTGCGATGTCTACGGTCTCAGTGATATTTCCGGTGTGTAGTTTTTCGAATATTTTTTCTTGTAAAACTTGACAGAATTTCCTATGCTTATGCAATGCAATAATAGGGACATGGTCGTCAAATTATTGATGATGATGTTTTTATGGTTCAAATAGATTTTAGGGAAAAACTTGTTTGTAGAGCGTCAAAAGCTGGATTTCATTTCAATATGTGCCATTAAAATTCGTACTTTTGCATACGAAGAGTTTGAAGGTTACGCAACACACAGAAGATAGAGTAACTGATAATTAATTCGTAACCTATTACTACTATCTTAATTGTGGATTAAAAAATAACAGATATTTAATATTGAACGAATAATGTGTATACATAAATTTCAAAATATCATCATTTTGTTGATGACTATTGTTGTATTTGCCGCCTGTGACAGAAATACTCCAATATTGGAGCAGATGGATATGGCAGAAAATCTTATGAATATCAAACCTGATTCTGCACTTACCATATTGGAGAACATTCCGGTCACAAATATTAAAGGTAAAGAGATAGCAGCCAGGTATGCACTACTTAAATCCATGGCATTGGATAAGAACTATATTGATACAACGACTTTCGATGTCCTTCAACCGGCCATTGATTATTATCTCAAAAAAGGTTCTCCTGACGAGAAACTACGGACATATTATTATCAGGGCAGGATATATCAGAATCAGGGTGATGATGATTCTGCCATGCAATCCTTCTTGAATGGCCGTGATTTGAAACATGTGGTGACTGATTCGTTACTACTGGCTCATACCTTGGTAGCACAAGGTACTTTGTATCTCAAACAGTATAAGATAAACGAGTTTGTTCAGAATAATATTGAAGCTGCAAGATTGTATGGCGCTATAGGCAAAGGCATTTTTGAAATCAAGAGTTATACAAATGCGCTTGATGGCTATGTGATGTTGAATAACCAGTCCCCAGCAGACAGTCTTCTATCTATTTGCATACCGTTGGTGCAAAAGAATCCTGACGGAGAAGTATATCTTTTCACTTCTTTACTATCTTATACAATAGAATTCTGTTCTCCTGATGATCTCAAAACCTTTTTAGATAAATATCAGGATTTGGAACTTTCCAAAGATGAAATTATGAATTTTGCCCGAGGATATTCAAAAATTGGAGAGTACGACAAAGCTCTAAATATTCTTGCGGAAATAAGTCCTGCTGCGTTCACCATGGATTCACTAAAATATGTTTCGGTGAAAATTGAAATTTTGGAGAAGCAAGGCAAGTATGAGCAAGCTCTCAATTTGTATAGAGATTACTCTGCCATGCATGAAGGTTATCTGAATAAATTAATTTCACATGACCTTCTATTTTCTGATAAGAAGCATCAGCTTGAAATTGAAAACCTTCGGAACATTCAGAACAGGGACAGAATCATTTGGGCAGTGCTTTGTGGTATATTCGCATTGACCATACTTGTTGGCTGGTTGTATTATCAAGCATACCGCAGTAAAACTAAGCGTATCCTTGCTGAGAAAGAGAATGCGAACCTTAAGCTGGAACAAGATAACCTACGCAAAGAAAAAGAAAAGGCGGAACTTGAACGTGACAAGAAAATTCTGGAAACAGAAAACCTTAAATTAGAAATTATTCGATTAGAAAGCGAACGTGATAATTTGAAGGAATTGCAAAGAGATCTATCAGAATTGGCGAAGCCAATCCAAGATGTCATCAAGATTAGACTTGACATGCTCAACGGCTTATTGGCGAAAGAGATAAGCAATAATGAGAGTTATGCAGAGCCATATAATAAGTGGATTGAGACCGTCCGTAATGATAAAAAGAAATTCATGGACTCAACTCGTCTTGCTTTTGCTGCATCGCATCCTAAATTTATGGAATATCTCGAACAACATGGATTATCCATTGATGAAATAAATTATCTGTGTTTGTATGCAATTGGGTTACGCGGTAAGGAAGTCGGAGAATATATCCAATTAAAACGTCACTACATTATAAGCCATGAAATCCGTAAGAAACTGGGCATAGACGAGCATGAGACCAATATTGGTCTTTATATCCGCCGGCAGTTGAAAATATTAGAAAATTAAGTTCAAAAGCAAACATGAAGAACAACAGTTGCGCCGTCTTTATCATAAGGACGGCGTTATTATTATGACTAAGGCAAAATATCCATTCTGACGTACTCCGTAAAACTTTATAGAGTATCATAAAACTTCTTATCCTTGCATATATTATAACATATTAAAAATCAACAAAATAAAAATTTGTGCGTAAAACTTTTGCCATTGGTTAAAAATATTATTAGCAATAAATTTGTACCTGCTAATAATCAACTCAAGTTTCGCAAGTGCGAATTGAAAATCGGCGAAGCCAAACTTGCAGGAGTTAAAGGAGTTAACAAGAAAATGAAGAATAAAGAATGAAGACTATACTTCGATGTAAAAAATCAAAAGAGGTTTAGAGCGAAGCTAATGAAGAATTTATTTAAGTTTCGCAAGTGCTCAACTTATTAGTTGACAAGGCTTCAGTCAACAAGTCTACAAGGCCGGAATGCCCTGTTTGATAAAGTGCCGCTTGAAACGGCTCGCTACAAACACCTTGTCAACTCGTCAACTTGTTGCTTGTCAACTGCAACCTGAGCTTGCGAAAGTTGAGTTAGTATTTTCAAAGAACTCCTATGATTTTTTAACGGACACTAATAATTACACTATGTTAAAGAATTTGTTTTATATCTGTTTGTTTTTGTTGTTCTGTAATACATCAGAAGCACAAAATTTTTCAAGTATCGTGGATAGCTGCCATTATTATCTGGATAAGCAAGATACTATGTCGTTTAATAAGACCTACATCAGAATTCTTGATGCTTATGAAAAAGAGTATGATGCAGAATTATATTCTATTGAGGAAGAATTAAAAGAAATGAGAATCAAAGATCAAAGCATACGATTGTTGCTGCTTGATGCTTCGAAGAAGAAACGGAATGTAGATAAAATAAGAAAGATAATGGACGGCATAGACCAGAGAAATGCTGTCAGAGTTACTGAAATCATTGGCCAATACGGTTGGCTTTCTCCCGATGATATTGGCTATGAGGCAAACGAGGCTCTGTTCCTTTGTATTCAACATTCCCAAGATTCTTTAATCCAGAATAAGTATTTACCTATACTGAAAGAAGCCGCCCAAAAGGGTGCGGCTAAAGGTTGGCAATATGCTTTTCTGACGGACAGATGCCTTATAAATCAAGGACAAAAACAAATTTATGGGACACAAAGAATAACCAGGAATGGAGTTGATTATCTGGTCCCTCTACAAGATATTGAGAAGGTCGATTCACTCAGAAAGGAAATAGGGATTGAGCCTTTGAGTGAATATATGAAAGATTGCGGACTTAAAAACGGCTGGAGCGAAGAGTTTTACAAAAACAATATAAAACTACATGAATCAATTTTTAATTCTTGGTTTCAATCGTTCAAGCGGAAGAAAGATTCTGATTAGTCTTCCGAAATCAGTCTCAAATCGGCAGTGAAACCCACGATCTCAGTGAGGCGTTCTGTGCTGATGGAGTTATAACTACCCTACAGGGTAGTGAAAATGTCTCGCGAAGTATGGAACTTTACAGCAGGAAACTAAAAAACATCATACAATGAAGAAGAGTATTAGAATAGTAGTAAAAGTTACTTTATCCCTTTTGATTCTTTTGATATTGGGATTTATCGGATTGGTCATTTATGCAAAGTATTTCTATAATCGGGATGTAAAAGTCGTTTCTTATTATGCCGATGAGTTATGTATTGGGAAGGAGGTTTTTAAAGCAGAATTTGAAGAAATCTATCAAGTTACCTTGGACGAGTACTCATTGTATCCTTCCAAGCATTTGAACATGGATAGTTTGCATCAAGAGTATGTACGACGAATAGCAAAAGAGGCAAATACACCTGTTGATTTTGGCAAGATATTGAAAGAATATTTTGCTGCACTAAATGCGGGTCATGCCTCTGTTTATCTAAACGATTATACGGCCAATTATGCTCCATTGTATATTGAAGGAAGAGTTTTTATTAATCAGCCTAATTTGTATATGCGTGAAAATGGCTTCCAAGATAAGGATGAAATTATGAGTATAAATAAAATTCCGGTTACAGAATGGATTGCCACGAACGAAAAATATACTCCTGCTTCTACCGAAAAATGCCGAAGATTGATGACCGCCCGTAAGCTATTTCGTTCTTGGAGCGATACTATTGCAACCTATCAGGTAATTCGAAATCAAGATACGGTGAGCCTGACGCTCAATCTGAAAAAAGCATCTGCCTTTCATGAAAAACAAAACCCTACTGTGGAATGGACGGTATTACAGGATAGCATTGGATATATTCGCATATTGTCTATGATGGATCCGGTTGTTGATGAATTTGACAGAGCTTATCAACAGGTAAAGGACTTTCCAGATTTGATCGTGGATGTCCGTGAGAATGGAGGAGGAAATAGTGGAAACGGTAAAAAAATATGCGAGTACCTCATCCATAAGCCACAGCCACATTGCGTATCGCCGGATTGGGAAATAATTCCTCGGAAAGATTCATATAAGGGTAAATTATTTCTTCTGACTAGTACATATACCTTTTCTGCCGCTGAAAGTTTCACATTGGATTTAAAAGAAAGTGGTGATGTGACAATTATCGGTGAAGGGACTGGTGGGGATACAGGAAATCGTCCTCGTACATTCCATACTACGAATGGAATTTATTTTCGTTTGCCGACAAGAGAGCCTTCTTTTTCACCAAACGGATTCCCAATGGAGGGAAAAAGTATCATGCCTGATTATAAAGTTTGTCAGAATGTAAATGATTTTATGAAAAACCGTGATACGGTATTGGAGTTTGCCTTAAAAATGATTGGTACTAATAATCAGTAATGAACTTGAATGGAAGAAGATGGAGGAATACATCACTACCCATCCTCCAGTTGCCACTCTGCCGAAGTTCTATATCGTCTTCCTAAATCAGCCTCAGATTGGCTGCGATACCCACGGCCTCAGTGATGTTTTCTGTGTGTAGTTTCTCGAAGAGTTTCTTCTTGTGAAATTTGACGGTATTGGCATCAATGAAGAGAGTTTCTCCAATCTCCGTGTTCGACATTCCTTTGACGGAGAGCTGGAGAATCTCTTTTTCACGGTCGGAAAGAATCAGTTCAGGCTGTTTTCTCCATCGTCTTCCCTCGAACGAGTAGAAATACCTGTCAGTACATGTATGGTCTGAAATAACTACATCTCCGATATTTTTCTCCGGTGATAGTGAAACGGTACATAGAGCCAGCCATATATCCCCATTGTCACTCAGCAAGGCAGGTGTCAGTTTGTGGTGGATAAGGTGCGAGTGCTTTTCTGATGTACGGATATGAAAGTCATACTCGATGGACAAGTCAAGTCTTTTTTCTACCGGCTGATCATAGTAAAACCGGAATCCGGCTTCGTTGATTTCCATAAGACGGTTTATCTCGTCAGACGGAACGACATCAAAATAAAAGGCATAACCTTTCTGTTGCACATCTTCCGGTGAATGACCGCAGAGGAAAAGCGGGTTGGACGATACGTAAAGGAAGTTCTTGCGGTTATAGTCTATGATATACAGACTGTGATTTGTATTGCGTGCCAGAGCCTTAGCCATAGCAATACAGAGTCCGGTCCTGTCGTATTCGCAGTCGGGAATGTTCATTTGTGGATTGACGGGATGAAAAAAGCTTTTTATATCCTTTTGCATAACTGATTGCGTTTTGCCCACAAAATTAGGGAAATATTTCTGGAGCATGTGGTAAATGACTGTTTTTTATTCAAATCCGGAAAAATAACCTGAGTTTATCATATGAATTTCATGGTATATAAAATGTCATGTTTACTTTATTCAATAAAATTTGTTTCTGCTTTCCGAAAGCCTTAATTTTGCATGACTTTTACATCAAACAATCATGGAAAATTATATGGCAAAAGCAGCGGATGCCTTTCTGACAGGGCGTCCGTATGGCATACGTCTTGACTTCAAACACAAGGGCTTCGCTCTTTTCAACTACAACATGAACGAGCTTGGCAACCATCTTCCCGGCAGATTGGAAATGCTTCCGCTGGAGGATTTTGACGTGGAGGATATTCCGCTGTGCGGGGAACGTATTATCCAAAAGGAAAACATAACGGACATCTTTTTCTACGACGAGAAGAGCAACCCGTATTCGGACAACCGTGTGGATATGAAGAAACTGAAAGCATACAATAAATATATCTATCCGCTTTCACTTATTCTGAATAGAAATCTGTAAGATGGAAACAAAAAAAGACTTCCGTCAGTGGAAGTCTTTGGAACAGCGGTTTCTTTGCTACTTTCTTTGTCCGCCTTCTGCTCACCGAAAGAAAGTAGGGCGGCTCTCGCCGCCTCTGCCTAAAGTCGGGTGTAAAGTCCCGTTACATCTTTGAAAATCTGCTGGAGCATATCAAAGTACACTCCCTCGTATTTGGCTATCTCCTTGACCTTGATGTCCGCATACTTCGTCAGTGTCTGACGATAGAAATACATGGTGTATGTATCCGTGTCCTCATCCAATATGATTTTCAGTCTGTTGGCTGACGTCTTGTTCCTTGCAAGGCTCATTTGTAGTCCGTTGCCCAAATTGATATAGTTACGGCTTCCCGTCATGACGGTAAATCCATGACCGCCCAACTGCTGTAAGATTGTATTCGCTATCATCTGTATATGAATTTAAGTTATTGCCAATGGGTGGCTTTTGCCACCCGATTTTTTATACGTTCATGCTCTGCCTTATATGTTCCAATGTGCGCTCGGCAATGGGTCGTGTTTCCTCCGTCCAAAGGTCATAGTCATGTACGGATATTCCCACACTCTGCAAGTCACGGATATAGCCGGACACATAATCTCCTGTAGGGAGGTAAACGAACTGCATCCATGCGTCCCTGCTGTCTGTCAATATAAAATAGTATTTCATGTTCTTTCTTTTTTATGGGTTATCTGTTTCGGGTGTGGGCGGTATTGTGTACCGCCACACCTTTAGTATTCTTTCATTTCGGCAATGGGGGTATATTTTCTGAGCCATTCCACCACATGCACCATGTTGTATTCGGAAGTAATGACTGCCGTATGTTCGTTTATCGGGGTCATTCTTGTACTTTCGTAGCTCTCTATCCACTCCTTTAGTGTTGCCACATCACAAGTATCGGTACACATCATATCCAAAATTCTGATAGGGTCGCTGAATGTCACAATCAAAGTATCATAGTATGCTGTCATAATCTGTCCTCCTTTCCTTTTATCCATTCGTCACGCAGGTGTCTGCACTCCTCCAATGTAGGTCTAACGCAAGAGAAAAGTTCTCCATCCGTGTGTCGGTAGTCATACTGGAAAAGGGTTGTTCTTTTCCGTCTGATAGTTGTTTGGTACTTTTCGTACTTCTCAGTACCTGCCGTCTGGCAGGTACTCACTCCGTTGATGGTCATTCTTGTTGTCATGGTAGTCATTTACTAAAATTCAACAATCAGCAGTCGGTTCTCCATTACCTTTTCGGGGTCGGTTATCATCCTTTGGGCTACCCAAAGGTGATGCGCTCCGAAGCCGTAGGCGAACAGCCTTCCGAAGTTCTCGTTTTCTGAAAGTTTCGCCATTGAATTACGGATTTCCGTTTCGCTAAAACTCAAGGACAAGGTGTTTATCAGATTGACAAAGATGTCGGTAACTTTCTCGTCCCATAATATCAGTATGTTTTCTATCTTTATTTCCATATCATGTATATTTTAGTCTATAAATCAAGCACTCATCCGCTTGCGGATAAGTTCGGCATTGCTCTCTACAAGGCTGATGATGCGGTCGTGGTATTCGGTATTGGAATTGCATACACCTCTGCTCTGCACCACCTTGAATGTTGTCAGTGAAACCTCTACCGTTTCAATACGTTTGCCGTCAATGGTTGCGGATAGGATAAGGGAGTCTGTCCTCTTGTGATAGCTTCCCACACAATGGTGCATCAGTTTTCCTTCAAGTTGCATTTCCGCCACACTCTCAATGACCTTTACAAGAATAAGGTTGTCGGTAAACACAAGTCCGAAGAACTTGCCTTTGGACTTCAGATAATTCTTTTCATCCTTGACCAACTGCTCCCTGCGTTGCTCCGCTCTTTCCCTTTCTATCTGTTCTTCGCGTTTTCTGACAAGTCGGTCATGTGCCTTTTTCAAGTCTGTCGGACAAATATATTTTGGGCAGTGGGTATCTTTCCCGAAATGTCGGAGCAGTCTTACAAGGTCACACCACATGGAGGCATCTGCAATATGATAGCCGTTTCGGATACAGATTTTTATGGAGTTCCAATATTCATGTAAATTGATATTTGATATGACGGCATATCTGAACATTTCTGTCTGTTCCGCTTTAAGCAATGTTTCCTTTTTGCTGTCGGTCAGAATGGCGGTAAAAAATTCGTATGGGGTCAGTTCGTGGAATGCTCCCTTGAAGCCGTTTCGCCTTAATTCGGGAATGATGCGCATTGCCGGATAAGTCTTGTATGCGTCTATGTTGTATGCTTTCAGCATCTTGTTGCTGCGTAAATCCATATCGCTCCATTCAGTCCAAAGGTCATAGTACATCGTGTGCATGGCTCTCAGTCGGGCAATAACCTCGGTCTTTCCGTTTGGGGCAATCCACCATTGCACCACCTCCCGAATGGAATACTCTGCCTTCTGTCCCACCTTGTATGTTGCTCCTACCATAAAGTAGCGCAACACTTGATAGCCTTTTCGGGTCGTAATGATTTCATAATATGCGCTGCCTCTGAAAACTCTCTTTCGGGTATCAAGTATTTCAAGTTCCTTTCCGCAATGGGGACAGCTACAGCCACATATAGTTTCCGCAAGAGTGTGTCCGCCTTTCCAGCGGTGTCCACATTCCGAACAAGTGATAGTTCCGCCTTTTGTGCGGTAGGCATGATGCTTGAAGCAATGTTCAAAAGCGTATGCTTTCTGCTTGTCTGTCAGTTCGGGCAGTCCGCTTGACAAACGGACTACCTCTTTTTGTATGCGTGTTCTCGGTTTCATATCAAAAATCAAATAATGAGGGTTGGACTTGTGTTTCTTTTTTCGCTGTCGGCTTGTTGCGGTTCTGTAGCTTTTGGAGTTCCATCTGCTGATATTGGGCAACAGCCTTTCTTCTTGCTTCCTGCTTTTCCTCTTCTGTCAGTTCCACCACATGGTTTACAACTACTTGACATTGTATAGGCTTGCCTACTTCAATCTCGTTTTCATCGTAATAGTGAATGGCTTGTCCGTAAATCTCTCCGTCTGAAAAGCCGTTGCAACCGCTTTTCTGCACATAGTTCAGAATGTATGTGACACAATCGTCTATGTTCTTGGCTGGGTTGCGGTAGCTTTTGGCGAATAGTTCATCTTCCGCTGCTCTCTGCTCCAAAAACATCTGTATGGTTCGTTTGAAATGGTCTGTTCCTTTCATCATAATCTCAAATTTTAGTCGGGTTGTCGCTCAAATAAAGTATCTCGCAATCTTCCACTTCTGTGGGAAGTCCGAAAAGGGGGTAATGGGTGAAATAAGGCTGTGCGTTCCCTTCTTCATCTGTGAGGGGTGAAACATCTTGTACTTGCCATTGCTTCATCCATCTGTCTATTGTCTGAACTTCATCGTCTGTGAGTGCGGTTGCATCGCCATTGATGATATAGGCTAAACTCCATGTGGGTATCTTTTCCGTTGTCCTGTTCATATCCGTTCCTTTATGTGGTCAGACAATCTCTTGTAAAATCTCCGTGTGGTATTGTGGGGGGCATTCCACCAAAAGAAAACCGATAAAGTCCTTTCTCGCTTCCTTGTTGAGTTCGTGGTATAGCCTTCTTAGGGTTGAATGGTTGCCGTTGATGTAGGTTTCCACCATATACTCAAAGATGTTGTCCACCTCGTAAAACCTGCATTGCTGCGCTGCTGTCTTGCTGTATCTTCTTGCCATATCCTTATTTGTTAGATTGTTAATAACCAAATGAAAAAGCCGATTGCCGCCATTACTGAAAATAGGGAGATTAGGATGCCGAACATGATGCTCAACATGCCGAATAGGATTTCTCCTATGATACCTACTACCAAACTGCCAGCACAAAAGGCTATGTTTGATGTTGTCGTTACTGCTGCGGATAATGCTTTCCACAATACCTTTCCGATGTCACTCAATATCATTCTCATATTTTCCGATTTTAGATTGTTGATTACCTTATTCGGATTTGGAGTGGGCGGTTTCTTTTTCTTTTCGCCTCTCTGTATGTCCGATGTTTTCTTGTGACGTCTTCCGACCGCATTGGTCGTTTTCGTTTCGGGGGCTTCTCAAAGGTTAGGGAGTAGGATTAGCAAATTTTTTAGACAAAATACTACCCCTGAAAGGGCGTGGAGATTTTTCGACAAAAAATTTGAGTTCCTAATCCCGTCTTTACCTTTGCCCCATGCAACGAAAATGACACCTGATGCCGTCCTGGATGGCGGCATGGAAACAGAGGCATACGCATAGAGAGGCGGAAAGGAAAAGGGACAGATGTATTGGCGTGCAGCGCCATGTGGATGGATTAAGGGCGGTGCTACAAATAAGGGGAAAGTTGGCTTTCCGACCGCCGTGTGGAAGTCCTGTAACCGTCATTGTCATGCGTGCATGGCTTGCGGTTACTGGTGTTCCTCCGGTGGTACATTGTAGTAAAACGGGATTGTCTGCCGTTGCTTTGTCTGCAATGGAAGGCAAACTGGTTTTACGACACGGGACATTGTAGCCGAAAATGGTCACAAGAACAGATCCACGCTTGGCGTGTCCTGTAGAAGTGGCATTTTCGGCTACTTGTATATGGATGAAATAATGACTGTAAGAACGGTTTTACCGTTTTAGTACAAGCATATAAAAGAAGTGCCCACGGCGATGGCAGTGTCATTTATGACATTGTGGTCGCTGTGGGCTTTTCTTTTGCTTGTACTGTTTCTGAAATCGGCTTTTGCGCATCAGGCAGAAGCGGTTTTCAGAAGGGATTATAGAACGATGTAAAAAACATAAAAAGGAGACTACAATTTGGAATTATAAACAGGAAAATGTACCTTTGTAATGTAATGATAAAGCTTAGACAAGCGAAAGTCTATGAGTGACACAAAAAGACAGTTTTCAGTTACTAAATCGTTACACTTGAAAAATTGAACTGAATTAAAATGTTGATTCATAAGGATTTTGGAGAGAAAGGTTCATAATCCTGTCTCTCCGCTAGGTCGATTAAGTTAAGTCCTGTAAAACTAAGGTTTTACGGGACTTTTTTGTTATGTCAATGTGAAAACAGATTCGATAAGGGATCAAGGGATCAAGGATCAACGTAAAAACCTGAGGGATTTGTTGGTTAAGTATAAATTTCAGCTAGTCTGAACGAGAAGAATGCCTTATCCTTTACTCCTCTGAACTGTGAACGGAAGTTTTTTATTTTGGCGTTGAAGGATTCGGATGTAGCGTTCATGTGGAACGTTTTTCGAAGAAGTTTATGATTTCTAGATAATGTGTTTGTATAGTTCTCGTCACTCTTTCAAAGATAGAGAAGCCTGATTTGTCTACTTTCTCATACCATTTTGTAAGTTTTGTCAAAGCTGTATTCTTATGTTTGTACTGATGATATATCAGTCCGAGTCTCGTAGAAAAATAATATACTTTTTTATGATAGTAGGATGCATACGCTGTGATTCAATCTACAAGGATTCTTTCTTACTAAAGAAGATAGATACTTCTTGCCAGCAGTTGTCTCATTGAATTCTCATTCTTAAATACCGGAGCATGATATATCTTTCAGCATACCCTGACATATGGCGTTTGTATAGATTCTTTATCCAAAGCTTCTCAGCGCGCTTTCACCTCATTTTCTACATATCTTCATAAGTTATCTTTTGAATATAGAAACGCTCCGTCACATGGTGTGCCGGTGGAAAGCAGATATGTATTAATCTGCTTTATATTCGGAGTTATATCAATGGTTATTTCTTTGATTTATAAGCGTCTGTTTTTTGGAAGGCTTTAACAGGATGGCAGTGACACTCCTGATATCTATACTCTTTATTATTGCTATAATATTTCAGGGATATTCTCTTTTCTGTTTATCAGGAGTGTATAAACTTCTCCTTGTGAAAGACTAATCTTATATACAGACTGATGTTCTTTTCGGGCAAAATCTATTCTTTTGCATGAGATAGCTGGCAGTAGTTTATGTAATTTTCCAAATAGTTAGCGTATTGACGTTCAAAGGGAGTACCGTTAATGTCGGACAGGTGTTTTAGAAGTTTTTACTTACGGGAAGTGTATCAATATAATTCTTTTAAAGAAATACAGATTCATGTGTTATATGGTTCCCCCTCTTGTGGTTAGCTTCCCGTTAAAGTTTACATAGTGTTCTTTGTCCTTTATAATTTATTGGCAGCAGCGGACGTTTAGGAAAAATCTTTTTTCCACAGACGGAGAAGTCAAGTATTGAACTACTATTGGTTTATAGAACAATCTCCTTGCTTTCCATTTTCATATTTGAATATTTATTGGGTACTTTGCTTTTCTCTTTTAGGTAAATCACTATTTCTGTGCTGTTTTCCTTTATATCAGAAATAATTCAATGTTTTTTCAGGAAAAAGGAGAAAATAACGGTTGGTTTCTATAGTCTTACTGATTCTGTTTCAAATAAAAATATGATTTTTCGGATTTACCCCTTAGCTTTTTACATTGCACTGTTTTTTCAAAAAGAAATCTGTTATTTATCTGAATTTTATCAGTGAATGAGTAACTTGTTGGTTTACAGTATTTATTTTAAATGTGTGTCAAATAGATAGTTTCCTATACGTTTGAATAAATTTTATTCTTCGTTCCTATTAGAATTTATTATCCAGTAAATTCTATAACATTTTTGTAATGTGAATGCTAAGGTAATGATATAATACTGCAATGCTCAGTTAATAGTCGGAGGATACTTTTGCTGTCGATTTATTAACTAAACTGTTTTTTATGAAAAATTTTTTAATCTTTTTAGCTTTCTTGCTGGTTGTGTGTACTACGCAACTATGGGGACAAGCCAATACGTTGGCTACTATAACTGGGCGCGTTGTGGATGAGAATAAAGAGCCAGTACCTGGTGCAACGGTTGTCATTACAAATAAGTCGACTGGCTTTTCTTCGGGTACGCTGACTTCAGCTGATGGTGAATATACCATTCGGCAGATACCTTTAGGTTCTCCTTATTCTATTGAGGTTTCTTTTGTGGGGTACGGTAATCAGACACGTTCCAATTACACACTCAATCAAGGTGATGTGGTTCGTGTAGATTTTCAGTTAAGTGAATCTCCTGTAGTGATTGAAGAGGTGCAGGTTGTGGCTAATAGTCTGAAGAAAAAAGCTGCTAATATAGGGGCCTCTACTTCTGTTTCGGCACGTGATATTGCAACAATGCCGGTCAATGGACGTAATTTTACATCATTAATAGATCTTTCTCCATTAAGTAGTGGAAGTAATTTAGGAGGACAATTGCAAAGTTCAACGAATTATACTATTGACGGGATGACAGCTAAAAGTGCTTATTCTACAGGAACGAGTAACCGTGGTCCATATTCCTTGTCGATGGAGGCTATTCGTGAGTTTGAAGTGGTAACCAACAGTTATGATGTTACAATGGGACGTGCCGGTGGTGGTACAATTAGTGCTGTCACAAAAAGTGGTACAAATGATCTTCACGGTTCGGCATTTGTGTATCAACGCGGTGACTATTTATCAAGTCCTTTTAATACTCGTGGACAACGTACAGACGATCCTTACTCTGTTTCACAGTTTGGCGTTACTCTTAGCGGAGCCATTGTGAAAGATCGTTTGCATTACTTCATTGCATGGGATCAGCAGTACGACTCTCGTCCTTTGGAAATAGCAGATATTAGTAGTTCTGCAGATGAGGAGCGTTTAGGTATTAAAAAGGAAACTTTGGATAAATTTTTGCAGATTGCTCGTGATCAGTATGGAGTATCTGACTCTCCACAAGTTGGAACATTCGATAAGAAACGTAATTCTACTTCGTTGATGGCTCGTTTTGATTGGCAGCTCAATCCTACCAATTTGTTGACGGTTCGTGAAATTTTTAACCGTGATATGAATAATCATGGTACGAATGATAATAGTAATATCAATCTTTATGAAGTATATGGTAGTAATCTTTCAACAGATAATAGTTTATTGGCTACGTTGCGTACGATTGTAACTCCCCGTGCTACAAATGAGTTAAAAGTACAATATTTGTATCAGATGGATCATGGATTTCCAAATGAATTACTTCCTTCTTCAAATATTCCTAGAGCTATTGTAGAAAATGTAGAAAGTGCAGGTTCTTTACAGTTGGGTGGACAACGTTATTTACCGGAACAATTTAAGAATCACACCTTACAGGCGGTTAACAATTTCTACTGGGATACTGATAAAGTAAATTATACTTTTGGTGCAGATGTACAGATACAGTATCTGAATTCGTTGGCTACCAGTGAAATGAATGGCCGTTTCTATTACAACGGAATGGAGGCTTTCGAGAATAACACTCCTTATCGTTATGCGCGTGAAGTACCTGTAGGCGATCCTACAGTAAAACAAACCGTACTTAATTCTGCTCTTTATGCCCAAGGAAAGTTAGGACTTTTTAAAGGAGCTGATTTGACAGTAGGTTTACGAGGTGAATATACTTATTATTTCAGCAATCCTGAGGAAAATCCAACATTGAAACAACTCATGGATATCAGTACGGCTAACAAGGTAAAAGGTTTCCAGTTGCAGCCTCGTATGCAGTTCTCTTGGGATATCAACGACCAGCATACCGATATTTTACGTATAGGAGGTGGTATCATGGGGTCGGCCTTGAACAACTATTCAATGATTAACAATCTTGAGTTTAATGGTATGAAAGTGTATTCTGTCGATATTCGTTCGACGGATTATAAACTTCCTACAGCCGATTTTGTGACTTATCGTAAAGATCCTTCCAAGGTGCCGGGTATGGAGTTGTTTGATCAGTTGGGTATTCAGAAAATTGGTACTATCAATGTTAACTCAAGCGACGTGAAAGTTCCGGTAGCTTATAAGTATAATCTTTCGTATACACATTTCTTCAGTGATAATTTGCGAGTAGGTTTGTCGTTCTTCGGAACTAATGGCCGTAATAACTATATGTATATCGACCGTAACATGGTGGATCAGCCTTATTTCCGTCTGGCAAATGAAGGTAATCGTGGAGTGTATGTTCCTGCCGAAACGATTACAACAAAAGGAGAAACCGACTGGATGCAAGGTCGTAAATATACAGAACTGGGTCGTGTACTGGAGCTGGTCAGCAAGGGTAAGGTGAATACTTATACGTTTGTAGTAGACGGTTCATGGCGCTATTTCAAAGACGGACAGCTTACTTTCAGTTATAGCTGGAATGATTCACGCGATAACACATCTTACAACGGAAACGTTGCCAATTCGGCTACGTTATATCAAATGGTAGTAGACGATCCGCGTGACTTGAGTAAGATGTCTTATTCTGATAACCAGTGGCGACACAAAGTCGTATTTTATGGTACGACTCCTTCATTCTGGGGGATGAACATCGGTGTACGTTTTTCGGGTATCGGTGGTACACGCTTCTCTGCTATTACGGGTAATGTTAATGGTGATTTTGTAAGTACAAACGATTTGGCTTATGTTTTCGACTGGGAAGATCCATCTGTTCCACAGAATATTCGTGAAGGATTGATCAATCTACTTGAAAATCCGGAAGTGGAAGATTCGTTTAAAGATTATTTGCGCAAGAATAAAGGCAAGGTTGCCGAGCGCAATGGGGGAGTAAACAAATTTTATGGTACATGGGATGTACGTATCACCAAAGATATTACTTTCCGTAATAAACATACACTTCAGCTTGCGGTCGATATGTTTAATGTTGCCAATATGCTGAATAAGGACTGGGGACTTTCTCATGCTTTGGGAAAACAGACCTTGTACACAATTACAGGTTTTGACCAGCAGAAGAAAGAATTTGAATATAATGTTCGGACGAATGCAGGTATCGTAACTCCTTCGGGTACCCCCTGGCAAATTCAGATTGGGGCTAAATATACCTTCTGATTCTATTCCTAAAATCTTTTGTATACCGGCGGGCTCAATGCAGCCTGTCGGTTGTGTCGTTTTTTTGAATTTACTGATTTTTTATCAAGACTCATATGAATTATTTTAATAAGGTATGCAAAAGTCATTGGATTAAGAAGCTCCTTCTATTATTTTTACTATGGTGGTCGGTTGTAGCAGTGTGGGGGCAGACAGTACAGAATCGTGTCATGTTGCCGAATGGATGGCAGTTGACCCCAGCTGGTAAGTATCTTCCGTTGGGCGATCTTCCACTTAACATGGCACTATCTCCTGACGGACGTTGGCTTGCTGTTACCAATAATGGTTATGGACGCCAATCTATAAAACTGATTGATGTTGTACACGAAAAGCCTTGTGCCGATGTTTCGATTTCAAGTAGCTGGTATGGATTGTGCTTTTCGAATGACAATACGCGTTTGTATGCATCGGCAGGAAATGAAAACAAAATTAAAATCTTTTCCGTGTCAGATCAGGGTGACCTTACATTGAGTGATAGCATCGTAATGGGAAAACCTTGGCCTGAACAGATCTCTCCCGCAGGTATTGCCATGCATCCCGATAAGCATCAGCTTTATGTCGTAACTCGCTGGGATAATAGTCTTTATATATACGATACAGTATCGAAAAAACTGGTGAATAAGGTACCGTTAGGAGGCGAGGGGTATGAAGTGATTTTTCCTAGAACGGGGAAATATGCTTATATCTCGTGCTGGGGATCTGATGAAGTACTAGTATGGGATGTAGCAGGCCAACAGTTTATCCATCGTATTCCGGTGGGCAGTCATCCCAATGAGATATGTCTTGATGCCGACGGCAAGCGTCTGTTTGTAGCCAATGCTAATGACAATGCCGTGTCGGTCGTTAATCTTGGAACTTATCGTGTAGAGGAAACACTCAATGCAGCCATATACCATGATGCGCTTTCCGGCAGTACGACCAACGGGCTGTGTCTTGCAGACCATGGACGTTTGCTGGCTGTAGCCAATGCCGATAATAATTGCATTACATTATTCGATATCAGTCGTCCCGGACAAAGTCGTGCCATGGGCTTCATTCCGGTAGGATGGTATCCTACCAATGTAAAATGTACAGGCAACAAGTTGTGGGTGACAAATGGAAAGGGTCTGTCTTCACAGGCAAATCCGGAAGGGCCTCGTCCTATTTCGCGTCAGCAACAGTTTGGACATCATAAGGGAGATCTCAATCATACGAAGAATGTTCAGTATATTGCCGGACTCTTTTTAGGAGCTCTTTCCATCATCGATATGCCCGATGAAGCACAACTTGAGCGCTACACCCGGCAGGTTTTCGACAATACTCCTTTCCAAACGAACCGGGCGGATCAGGATCGTATAGAACCGGGAAATCCGATACCTGCCGATGCGTCGCAAGCCAGTCCCATTAAATATGTATTTTATGTCATCAAGGAAAATCGTACCTACGATCAGGTCTTGGGGGATTTACCCGAAGGAAACGGGGATTCTACACTGACTCTTTTTGGGCGGAAGGTTACTCCCAATCAGCATAAGCTGGCAGAAACGTTTGTTTTGCTGGATAACTTTTATGTCAATGCGGAAGTGAGTTGTGACGGACACAATTGGACTATGGGAGGGTATGCGAACGATTATCTGGAAAAGACATGGCCAACCAATTACAGTGGACGCGGGGATGTCTATTCCGGTGAAGGTGGTCATCACATGGGGAACAATAAAACGGGTTTCTTTTGGGATTTGTGTCAGGCTCATGGAGTCAGTTATCGTTCTTATGGAGAGTTTGTCAACCAGACCAAAGCAGGTGTTGTGGCATCCATTCCTTCACTTAAGGGACATTTCTGTCCTGCATTTGCTCCTTTTACCTTGGATGTTCGTGATACGGCTCGTATCAATGTCTGGAAGGCGGATTTCGATTCATTGCTTGCGATAGGATGTGTACCCCGTTTCAATACGATTCGTATAGGTAACGACCATACTGAAGGTATGAAGTTGCATCGTCCGACTCCTTATGCGCATGTGGCGGATAATGACCTTGCCGTAGGAATGCTGATCGATTACCTGAGCCATTCTCCTATTTGGAAGGAAACGGCTGTTTTTATTATTGAAGACGATGCTCAGAATGGTTCCGATCATGTGGATGCTCATCGTAGTACGGCTTATCTTGCCGGTGGATTTGTCAAACGAGGATTTGTAGACCATACGCCTTATACGACTACTTCTATGTTGCTTACTATGGAAAGAATATTGGGCTTGCCTCCGATGACTCAACACGATGCAGGAGCACGCTTGATGTGGCGTTGCTTTACTTCAGAAGCTGATACGACTTCTTTCGACTGTCTGCCTGCTCAGGTTGATATGAATGAAGTGAATCACGAGCATAGTAAATGGCAAGCTATATGTGAAAAGTATGATTTTACAATTGAAGATAATGTTCCGGATGTGGAGTTTAATCAAGTGTTATGGTATGGTTTAAAAGGCAATATGACTCCTTATCCATCTTTACGTCGTTCGGCCTTCCTGACTTATTTGTCAGGGGATGATGACGAGGATGATTGAATAAGTAAATGAATTAAAATAGATATCATAAGTAATATGTATCCTCTTTAAAAAAGTTTCTACTTTTGTGTAGTTTTTGTGATACTCCAGGCGTCTAATGGTCAAAAAATAAATTCATACGATATGGAAATATTGGATACTGCATTTGCGCAAATGGTGAAAGAGCATAAAAGTACCATTTATACAGTGTGTTTTATGTTCTCGAAAGATTCCGATGAAGTGAGTGATCTCTTTCAAGAAGTACTTATCAATCTTTGGAAAGGATATGATTCTTTTAAGAATCTCAGTAACATCAATACCTGGATTTGGAAAGTGAGTTTTAATACATGTATTTCATGTGAGCGGAAAAAGAAAAGGCGGCCCGCTGTTCCTCTGACCATGGATATCAACCTTTTTGAGGATAAGGATGAAAATTCCCGACAGATTCGTTTGCTCTACGACCGTATCCACCGGTTGAGTCCCTTCGATCGTGCTATCGTTTTATTATGGCTGGAAAATATGAGTTACGAAGAAATTGGAGCTATTGTCGGAATTTCCACCAAGAACGTATCTGTACGTTTGTATCGTATTAAGGAAGAATTGAAAAAAATGTCGAACCATTAAAATGTACTGTCATGGAAAATTATGCAGATAGATGTGAGTTAGACGAGATGAAGCAACAGATTCAGTTGCTGAAGGATAAGCTGGCTAAAGAAATCATTGTTAGTGAAAAGTTAATTAGACATTCTACCCAAGATAAGGTGTCCTATATCAACCGGAAGAAGAAGTTCATGTATTTTTTTATAGTCTTTGCACTTGTTTATTGTAATGTATTTTTCTTGCTGATGGGATATTCATGGATTTTTTGTGCTGTTACTTCTGTCTTTTTAATTATTGCCGGATGTTACCAGCGATATAGTCATAAGGGAGTAGGTATAGATTGCATATCAAAAGGTAATTTGCTGGATATCAGTAAGGCATTGCTTCGCATGAACCAACTGAATTTAAGATGGCTTTATTTCGGCATTCCGTTTGCTTTATGCTGGATTGTTTGGTTTATGTTTGAAAGTTATCCGAAAGTAGGAGGTGAAATGATATGTTACGGAGGAAGTGTTGGTTTTGTTTTGGGAGCTGCCGGAGGTATTTTACACTGTATTCGTGTTCGTCATAAAGCCAAAGAAGCTATTCATGATATTGAAGAATATACTAAGGATAATTGAGTAACTGCTTATCTTGATTATTTTTCGGATTACTGAATGTTGTTTTCCCCAGTTGGATTGTGTTCCGGCTGGGGAAAATTTTTACTTTCACCTTTTCTTGCCTAGTCCCATATGTAGCTGAATGCCCACAGAAACGCTGAGGTCGTTTGACCATGAACGGGATTTTACGGTTTCTGTTACAGATGGCAGATCGGGTTCTGTTACGGTATAGGTTGTATTACAGGACTGTAACGGACAGCGATAGCTGACGTCTAGAATTATACTGCACAGATTGGAAGTACGGTATCCTGCTGATATTCCGGGATTGAGGAATGTGGATGAACGGCTTATTTCAAGTTTATATGTTGTATCTTCAATGGTTTGAGTTTTTTCAGAGCCTCCGGCACTCATGCGTCCTATACCGATTCTTGGCATCAACTGCCATCTTCCTATTTCTTCCATGTAGCCGATACCTATACTTGCAGAAGGTTTTATTCTGCTTAATCCGGGAAGCAATTTATCGCCTATGGTTTGAGCGATGTTGCTCCATAAATCATCTGTTTGAATTTTGAAGAAGCTTAATCCTATATCCAGATAGGCGTTCCAGTGGCGTGCAAATCCGACAGATATCCGCCAGTCGAACTGGGTAGCAACATCTGCGCGTGACCCGAAATATTCAGTATGTTCACTTCCTCCGGTATTGAAATTAGGACCTATTGAAAACGACATGATAAACGGGTGTCGCGCAGATTCTATTTTTTGTATTTCTTTTCGGGATAGGGAGGAAGCTTTGTCTTGTGCAGCTACCGGTAATATACCGATGATGAAAAGAATAATCACTGCAAGCTTGTGTTTCTTCATAATCTTAGGTAAAAATTTTTATAAATAAAAAACTTTGGTTTCTTCTGGTTTTCTGAATTGTGTATGAATTCTGAAATTACAAATATAGTGAATAATTGGATATTTTTATTTATTCTCCTGCTGATATTTTATGCAGGTACAAGAAACAGAAGTAAAGTAGTTTGATATGATTAATTCAATGTCTAAATTAAAGTATATGATGGGATAAGAAGGAATGAGCAGAAACTCTAAAAATAAAAAGATGCAGATCTTTTATTTAAAAGAACAGCATCTTTTGTCTGATTTATCTTGATGTTTTTTAAAAAATTGTACAAAAAATCCCTCGCCTTTTCCGTTAAGTTTTTTCAACTAATACGAATGGGCGAGGGAAACTTTAAAACTTATTGATTTTCAAATGAATACTTTCTAGTGAATTATTTATTCGGTGTGTCCCAAACTTTGGTTTCGCTGCATTGAATATCTGTCCATTGGTTGCCACATTTCAGTTTGAAATCACCTTTTTCCAGACGCCATTTACCGTCGTAACCAACAAATGCCAGATCACTGCCTTTCAGTTGCATGGTTACGGTTTTGGTTTCACCCGGATTGAGTTCGATTTTTTCGAAATTACGCAAACGGATGTTATCGGGAGTGCTGCTTGCTACCAAATCTTTTGAATAAAGCAGTACGCTTTCTTTTCCGGCAACTTTTCCTGTATTGGTAACATCAACGCTGACTGTCAGCACGTCATCGGCTGTAAATGAAGTTTTGTCGACTTTCAGATTTGAGTAGCTGTAAGTTGTGTAACTCAGACCGAATCCGAATTCCCACTGTACATCCATTACCGAGTCGTAGTTGTAATTTCCGCCCATCTGTCCCATGTTTTCGCAAGGCTTATAGTCGTAGTTTGCCAATGCATTGATATATTTAGGATAGGTGAAAGGCATCTTTCCGCTGAAGTTGGCATCGCCGGCAAGCAGGTTGGCAAGTGCATC
>ENA-OQHZ01000559-OQHZ01000559.1-human-gut-metagenome-genome-assembly--contig:-NODE-559-length-21013-cov-8.225067_pt1 | contig 21013 bp, 15 predicted proteins | sample MGYA00242642_ERZ504734 | MGnify/ENA primary metagenome ERZ504734 (study PRJEB26092, sample SAMD00036210) | human gut metagenome | host: Homo sapiens | study: EMG produced TPA metagenomics assembly of...
CAGTTTGTCACAATAGACATCCTCATTCGTAACATCCATGGCATCCATATAAAGCTCCAGCTGCTTCGCATGAATCTGTCCACTGATGATCGTCTTCAGATCATGAAGCACATCCGACAGACAGACTTCTGTTTCTTCCAGATGGATCTTTCCGCTCTCAATCCGGCTCATATCCAATATATCATTGATCAGTGAAAGCAGATGCTTACTGGAAGAAAGAATTTTGCCCAAATAATCCTGAACCCTTTTTTTGTCATCAATATTACTTGCAGCCAATGTTGTAAATCCAATAATCGCATTCATTGGTGTCCGGATATCATGAGACATATTGGAAAGAAAAATACTCTTCGCCCTATTTGCAGTCTCTGCCGCATGGACTGCCTCAGAAAGAGCCTGGTTCATTTTCCGGTCAGAGGTACGGTCTGACATAACCAGAATATATTTCTTTTCCCCGTTTACCTCACTTCCCATTGCAATATTATGAAACCAGCGCCTTTCCCCTGTCTTCCGATGTATAAATTCACAATCCCACTCCTGCTGTTCATGAACCGGAATTTCTTTCAGATGATTCTTCTGCGAGTCTTCAGAATCTGCAGGGTGCAGTTTTCTTAAAACACGAATATCCTTGCGAATCTGTTCTACTGTAATACCCAGCAGTTTTTCCGCATTAGGGCTGACGTAATCCGTCTGATATGTTTGGGCATCCAGCATCAGGAAAACGTCATCCACATTCATTGAAAGCTTTTGAAACAGCTCATCACGGTACCGGATCTCCACATCCTTTCTTCTGAGATTTTTCCTGTTTTTCTGGATAATAAGACTGATAAAAAAGGCAGCAATGCAAAGTACAACAGCTCCAACAAGAAGCATCGTGGTAAACTGCAGATTGTTCATACTGGCATTGACAATATCAGCCTGGACAAGTCCCAGAAACATCCAGTCCTGAATATCCGATTTTTCATAGACCAGATAATAATTTCTTCCATCCAGATTCAGCAACATCGCATCAGTACGTCCCGCTTTAAACTTCTCCAAAAGGACATTGATCTCTTTTTCAGACATATCAGAATACCTACTCAGAAAACCGAAGAAATTATACACGTTCCCCCATAACTCGGAAGAATGATCAATCACAACACGACCATCCGGATGAATAATAAAACTCTGGGCATTTCCATCAAAAGCAGAAATATCCAGTACATCTACGATATCAGAATTTTCATAAGCAATGGCAATCGCATCATATTCAAATCCCTGATAAATTCCATGCGCCTTAGGTGTGGCAAAAACAAGCAGCTGGGATTTTCCGGGAACTGCTGCATTCGCTATCACATCATTTCCCTGCCGGATATCCTCTTCAATATTTTCCTGTAATCCAAGATACCCGGTTTCACCTGTCGCCATCTTGTAGTCACCGTCAGATGATAGAAAAAAGAATTCCAAAAAGCCTGCATCTTCCTGCGCTTTCTTTATATAATCACGGATCTCGTCTTCACCGGAAATATTCTGCAGATTCTCGCCCCAAATATGGAGGTAAGTCAGGTTCTTATTTGTCAGTTCTCTCAGCATCTGATCAGACTGATGAAGAACTTCCGTCAGATGAGAAACACTTTCCTCGTAAATAGATTTCGACATAAACTTATAATATCGGAAAACAGCCAGAACAACTCCTATAAAGAGAAGAAGAAAAGCAACTATTCTTAATCCTTTTTTCCTGACAGGTTTCTTTCTATTTCTATTATAATTCTTAACATCCATTTTTCTCACCTCAGGGTTATGTAATCTTCAGGTTCTGCAAGAACGGCATTACCACCTGAAACATATGCTGTCCAGGTATCTTTCACAGATGTAGCTCCTCCATCAAATATCATATTTTCATCTACAGGATAAGTTTCCATATGCTGCGGTGTGGCAAGACAGGTCACCGTGAAAGTATCCTCATCCCGAACTGCCTTTCCATCCTTTGTAACTTTACTTAATGTATAGCCATCTTCCGTTTCATTAATTTCCACAGAAATACCACTAACCACTGGCAAAGAGCCACGGTTAAACGGAATAAATCCTCCCTCATAGCCTTCTACAAAGTTTTTGATTATTTCTTTCAGCTCGGCCCCACTCATCTTGCTGCTGTAAGCCGCCAGACCATTTGGCATGATCATGTCACCTGCCATTTTTTCTGTGTAACCGGCTTTCAGCACATTTCCCGTAAAGCTGTTTCCGGTTGCGATCAGCACATCTGACCCATAGATGCCACGTAGCGTGTTTGCCATAACAGAATATGCTGCATTTCCTCCACTGCTGTGGAAACGGTTGGAATACGACTTCTGTGAATCCAGCACGATATCCTCAGAAGCAGTTTCTTCCTCAAGAAGCTGAGAATTAAATGACTGGTATGCCTGCCCTGCATCGTATTCTCCTGAGATCATTTTGGAAACCACATCCTTGGAAACAGAGAAAAAGTCACTTGACGCAATACGGATATACATATGGTTTTCTTCGATCACAGGTTTTATATCTTTCAGATATTCCGTAAGCTGCATATCCACCTCCTGACTGTAGCTTAACAGATCCTGTCCATCACTAATGATCCTGTTCTGCGCATCCTCTGAAAACATTGTATCCAGTACCTCCATTGCTTTCTTTCTGCGTGTTTCATCCTTTGTCAGATCATGGTTTAAGGCCACCTGGAAATATGGCGTAGTCATAATCCACTTTTCACCGTTCTCCTGAAAGAATGGAAGAAATGTTGTGTTAATGCCCTGATCCTGGAACATTTTTACACCGAAAGAACTGCCAAAGTACATGGCAAGCTTGCCACTTTTGTACATCTCAACAACATCATCATAATTCATATTCAAATCTTCCTGACTAAGCCCTGTATCCTGAATAAACTGTTCCATACGTTCAAAAGCCTCTGGCCAGACGGTATCGTCCAGACCTTCTCTCTTTGTATTTTCCGAGTCACTGTAGACCGTCCGCCACTTGCGTCCTTCCACAGAAGACAACTCTGATATAGACAGACCCTGCAGTGTTTCCATACAGGTATAATCATAAGAATAGTCTGCCGTAAATCCACGAACACCCACTTTGTCAAATGCCTGGCAGGCGGAAACAAAACTCTCGTAATCTGTTGGCAACGGGATATCATATTTTTCAAAAAGGTCTTTGTTCACTACAAAACCATGGGCATCTGCACACACAGGAAGCCAGTTTACGCTTCCATCCTCGTTCCTGAAATTGCTGAGGTAGGTATCATAGACAGCACCTGCCGCATTGGTTGTGGAAAGATCCATCAGACTGTCTTTCAGGGGACTTGCATCATGCAGGGAAAATCTGCAGCAGGTTATAATATCCGGCAATCCACCGTTTTCATCAAGGAACTTGTAGAAATCCAAATCATTATTCCCTACAACAAACTCGACATTGATATCCGGAAGCTGTTCCTGGATATATGGTGCATATTTTTCATACAGGTTTGTGCTCCATAAATATACTGTGATTGTTTCTGCATCTTCTTTTTCCGCACTCTTCCCGCCACAGCCTGACAGAAGCGATACGGCTGTCACCATCACTAAAAATACAGACAAAACCTTGCTCCATTTTTTCTTTTTCATTACAAGTTCTCCTAATAGAATTGTTATAGTCACGTCTATGAAATAACACCGTAAAAAAGCACTGCCAAACAGACAGTGCACCTCATTTCATGCAACTGGCTGCCATTTTACAGGCCCTGTAGCTTTGCGTCCCAGACTTTCATCTGGTTTGCCGATCGTCCTTTTTAAGCTTTTAAACTTATGCAAAAAACTGATTTTATTATACTATGGCACTCTACTGTACACAAGAAAAACATTACCATTTTAATCTTCAAAAGCAAAAAAAGAACAGCCGATACATATACTCGAACTGTTCTTCTACTTCCGAAGTCCACGCAGCATTGCTTTTAGTAGAAATCTATCACAATCATAAACGAGTTCCTCTTCAAGAACTTTACGAAAGGGCCATGGCAAAAGCTAAATGCCGCTCTGCTTGATTTTTCTGCCTGTCTGTATCATACTGAACTTATTAACAGACAGGGAGGAATTTAAACCATGGATGCAAAGCTTATAGAGGAACTCAGACAAAAATACAGCAAGAATCCTCCAGAGGGAATGACATCCAATCTGATCAAAAACATGACAGACTCTGACCTTTTGGATATGCACTATTTTCTTACCGAGGATGATGACCTCGATGACGATGAATTTGAAGAAGGTTTTTACATCGACTTCTTTTAATCTATCGTCTGTTTTCTATGCCCGCTTTTGTGCGGGCTCTTTTTATCAAGAGTTCGACGAATGTCGAACTTTCCTATTATATAAAAAGAAAAAGCCGCTGACACGTTATCTTCTAACGCATCAACAGCTTCTGTCTTGCTTTGTTTCAGTGTATTATTCGGTTTTGCAAAGGTTTATTTGCTTTCAGCATTCTCCCTGATACGGTAATAATCATCCATATCAATGCCTATTTTTACCTTGGCATCTGGTTTTCGTTTGCCCAAAAGGCACACAGTCTCAACGGTACTTTCGTTGTCCCAACAAAGTTCCTGTATTTCCCTGTCTCCAAAATACACCGGAAAACGGAACTTTATGTGCTTCAGGAATCTGCCATCTGGCTGCTCCTGCTCGTAAATGTCCACCTGTTCCACAAAGCTGTTAAGAAATTCTTTCTTCTCCAGGTCGGTGAACTTATCATATAGTTTATCAAAATATAAAAGAAATTGATAGACGTTTTCTTCTGATATTTTCTGTTGCCGGATATTCAGCAGGCGATTCTTAACTTCTTCTATACTATTCTCCACGCCTTCAATTTCATCATATAGACGATATAAGCGTGTCTCCATATCCTGATATTTCTTTTCATAAAATTTATCCATGATATCCAGACTATCCATCTGCTGTCCAAGTCTTGCTTTTGCTCCGGTCAGTTGCCTGTGCTGTTTTTCCAGTCTTTCAATCTCTTTTTCTATTTCTTCTGTATCTATTCTTGAACCGATTTTATTCAGAATTGCTTCTTCAAATTTCGGATTCTTCACCAGCTTCCGAATAACTTCTTCCACTGCATTGTTAATCTTCTCCTCACTCCATTGTTTACGATATCCACATTTATGACCATCTACCAGGCGACGATGTTTGCAGGCATAATAGAAATAATCCTTATATAAGGTTCCGTCTTTCTTTTTCTTTCGGTTCACGTTTCCATACATACCGCTTCCACATAACGGGCATCTCAATATTCCGGATAAAATATGCTCATGATCGAGACTATGTGTCTTTTCATATTTCACACCTGTTTTTTCCCGTTTTTGATGTGCCAGCTCCCAGTCTGTTTCTGAAACAATCCCTTCATGGATACCATCGTGCAGCATATAATTTTCCTGCTTTACAATGCGGTATTCATTTCTTGTACCAGAAACTTTCTCGTTTTTCCTTCGTCCATAAGCCAGCTTTCCACAGTATACCGGATTATCCAGAACGCCCTTTATAAATGAAGCGGCAAATGCGTCCAGTGTATTATTCTGTCGTTTTTTCTTTTTGTATCCATGCTGGTTCAGCCATGCAGCAATCGCAGAGATTCCCATATTGGTATGAATAAATTTGTCATAGATCAGACGAATAATCTCTGCTTCGTCCTCTGCAATCTGCAATTCTCCATTTACTAATTCATAACCATACGGAGCAAATCCACCATTCCATTTTCCTTCCCTGGCTTTCTGCTTACGTCCTTCCATTGTCTGAACAAGGATATTCTCTCGTTCGATCTCTGCCACCGCAGACAGAACAGAAATCATCAGCTTTCCACTATCTTTTGAGCTGTCAATTCCATCTTCTACACAGATCAGATTCACTCCAAAATCCTGCATCCTCTGCAAAGAATTTAAAACATCTGCCGCATTACGACCAAATCTGGAAAGCTTGAACACCAGTACAAACTGCACCTCATCTGTTCCATTCTCAATATTATCCAACATTCTCTGAAATTCCGGTCTGCCCTCTACGCTTTTTCCAGACTTACCTTCATCGGAATACTCATTTACGATTTCCATGTTCTGAAATTCCGCATATCTCTCGAGTTTTTCTTTCTGAGCATCCAGACTGTAGCCATCTACCTGCATGGTTGTGGATACTCTGGTATAGATATCACATTTTATCTTTTTATTCACTTTTCCTCCTCTCCTCAGAACATCCCAAAGCAATTTCCAACAATTCCGTTGCAACTTGTGAATTTCTGATACGCATTAAGTTATCCCAGACATCAGCTTTTCCAAGTAGATTCATCCCACCATGCCATACTATTTCATCATCAATAACGGCAAAATATTCTTCTACTTCTGTTCTTGTTATCACATTTATTCCTACCAATTGCATTGCTCTGATTAATTCATAACATACATCTGACTTTCCGTAAGTAATATCTTCCGGATCTGTTGTAATAACTGTGACCTTTACCCCTACTTCCTGTCTCTTCTTGACTAGTAATAAAAATCTGTCAATTTTATCCTGTCTGATATCCGGACTGGAAATTACCACCATTTTTTCTGACTCTACAATATCTTGCTCGAATTTTTCGGTATAATTTACAGAATCAAATATTGCATTTATTATTTGTTTAGGTTGCAACTCTTGCGTCCAGATTGAAAATCCCATTTTCCTATATGTTCTCAATCTTTTTGCATACATTTTATCAAAATAACGCACATGCGAATCGATATAATCATACACATAAACGGCTTCTTTTCCGACATAATCTCTGTTTAATCTACCTACATACTGTTCCAGGCGTCCTTCAAAAGATACAGGTGCTGCAAGCATTAATACATCCAGTCTTGGGAAATCAAACCCTTCTCCTATTTTCTGACCAGTTGCCACCAAAATAAGCGATTCATTTTCAGGTATCTGCTTTAATTTTACTCTTATTTCAGCATTTTCCTTATCCGAATTATCCCCATACAGAAGGAATACATGATCTGCTTTTTTCTTTAAGGCATCATGTAAAAATTTTGCATGTTCCTTAAATCTTGTCAAAATTACAGGAGTTTGTTTTCTTGCAACACAAGTTATAACATCATCTATGATCATTTCATTGCGCACCTTACTGGTACTAATCAAATTATATGCTTTATTAATATTATCCTTGCTTTCTGCAGTATCAACTACTCTTGTGTATCTTGGGACAAAATAATGTCCAATCCCCTGTTCCTTAGCCCTCTCCAATGCAGTAAATCTATGTCTCAAAGGTCCTAACAGCATATAGATGATCCGATCAAGACTGTCACCACGTTTAGGTGTAGCAGAAACACCATATACGTATTTTGCATTTATTTTCTGCAATAATTCCATAGATGTGTTAGAAGCTGCGTGATGACATTCATCCATAATTACCATTCCGTAAGAATTAATCCGTTCATTAAATTTTCCTCTGCTGTACATTGAACCAACCATTGCAACATCTATAATCCCTGTCAATGTATTTTTATTTCCGTGCAAAACGCCTATCACACTATTTCTTTTTTTCTTTCTTCCTGTTTTTGTTTCATATTCCGGTGGTTCTTCTCTTATCTCTAAGAAATGATTCAATTCATCAACCCACTGATTAAGCAAATCTTTATTTTGCAGCAAAATGAGCGTATTTACTTTTCGCTCTGCAATAAGGTAACTACATACTACAGTCTTTCCAAATGCAGTTGCCGCACTCAAAACCCCATCTGAATGTGATAATAATTTTTCTGCTGCTAATTCCTGTTGCATTCGCAAATCACCTTTAAAAGATACTCTGATAGGTTGTCCTGTTTCTCTTTGATCTGAAACATCAACTGAAATGCCTGCTTTTTCACATTCCTGTATAATATTTTCCCGCAGTCCTCTCGGAATCTGTATATATCCATCTATATCCTTACCTAAATATACAGTACTGAAATTATAATAATTAGAATATCCCAGCCTTTTATTTTTGTAAAATTCCGGATTATCAAATGCCGCCAAACTACGGACCTGATTTTGTATTCTTGGCATAAGATTCAGAGTATCAATATAAACTCCATTGCCCAATACCATATGAAGCTTGCCCACAACATCTGACTTACAAAACTCACATTTCTTCTTCCATGGTTTCGGTCTGACATTCTTCTCAATATTAGTAAGCGTTCCTCTGACTTCTGCTAATTCTCCCTGCCATTTTGCCATGCATTGTTCAACATCTTCTATTCCCAGCTTTTTTGTTTTATTGAAAAGAGCATCCCATTGATCAGGATATGCATTCCAATTTTCATCTACAAAAGCACTATTTCCATTTTTAAGTGCCTGCCCCTGTAATGGCAATGCAATCAAATTACCTATGCTGCTTGCCACATCCTGCGAAGGATACATTCTATCATAATAATGAAAAGATTTCAGATTGATGGAAGTTGAACCCTTGTCTAACAGGAGAAATCCAAAATTCCTTGCTGTTGCCGCAGATATTGCCTTTTTAAAGAAAATCCATACATGGGCACCTTTTCCAGATCGAGATCTCTCAACTAAAGGTCTGATACCATTAAGCTCACACATTTTTCTAAGCGCATCCACTTCTTTATGCCACTCATTATCCGTATTTGCAAAGTCCGTAACCTCTGCTCCTTTTTCATGATTATCAAAATCAAATACAATAAATCTGCATGTTCCATTTGGCAGTAAAGGATATACACCTATTACATCTGATCCATCTTCTTTTGTGCCTAACAAATGAGCAATTATTTTTTTTACATCCAGACTTATCCATTTGGTATTTTCACATTCATCACAAAATACCTTCTCTTTACGTTGTTTAGGACAAAGCCGGTCATTCCAACGATTTGCACATTGTGGAAAATAACCCCCGTTCTTTCCCCGTCTGGCATATACATCTTCTCTTCCCCAAAACATCGAAAAGAAACGTATTGCCATTTTCTCTGTAATATATGGCGGATTTACAATACGACTCCCTTGATCCAGGTCATATTCTTCTGCACTTTCTATTTTTTCTTCAAAAGGATTCACCTCTTCATATGAAATGCCTGCTTTCTTCAATTTATCTTTTAATATCTTGTTCTCATATTCAAGCAACCTAACCATTTTTCTCAATGAATCAGCATCATATGCTTCTATGTTCAAACCTTCCACCTACAATTCTTATTATCTCGTAACATAACTTCCATTCAATGTCCCAACTTAATTTTAGTACTTGTTCCAACTATTTTCAATACTTATTTTCCGTATTGACGCATTTCTTCGCCAATCGTATAATTAAGTTAGATACAGAGCATTTCTGTTATCAAAATATTGCCCGCCCACCATTGGCGACTTATAAATGATTGGCTCGAAAATATTGTTCGCTTACCGGAAGCGTCTAATAAATGTCCGGCTTGAAAATTATTTAGAAATTATTTTTGTTTTCGATATTGTGTTTTTATCACACATTGCATATACTATAAATACACAAAAAAGCCAAAAAAGAGGAGGTGTTAGTATGGCTACTTCAAGTATTACTCATAATTTTGTCGTATCCAATCCAAATAGCATAAAGCGTTTTGTCGCAGCAATTGACGAAGCCGACCGTGACCGCACACCAAAGCAGACACTTCCCGGACGTCAGTTAACGAACCCACAGGAAATCTTAGCTTTAATGTCAAAAAGGAAGAAAAAACATGTCTGATAAATATTTTACCGTTAATATTCGGGCATATTTGGATAAAGACGAACCGACATATATCGGAGAGGAAAGTCTTTACGACTTACTCTCCGATTTTTCTTGTCCCAAAAATCCCGATGTGGAATACTTTTTATTACATAATGCGATTGAGTTTACCAAAAAAGATCAATCTATCACTTATCTGGTATTTGATGCTGAAGATGCTTCACTGGTTGGTTATTTTTCACTTACAGTAAAACCCATCTCTGTCCGTGCTTCAAATATCAGCAAGACAACGGCAAAAAAGCTGTCCCGTGTCAGTATTTTGGATGAAGAAACACAATCCTATACTACCGCAGCTTACCTGATCGCCCAGTTGGGAAAGAACTATTCTCTTCCAAAGGAAAAACGAATTCCTGGAAATATTCTACTGGGATTTGCACTGGAAACCATATCCAGTCTCAAATATTCCGTAGGTGGCGTTATGGAGTTTCTTGAATGCGAAGATAATGAATTTCTTCTGAGCTTTTATACGCAGAATCATTTCAAGCCATTTGATACTCGTATTACCGCTTCTCAGAATAATGAGCCACACACTCTGCATCAGCTTTTAAAATTTATTTGATTTAAAAATGCATGAAAAAAGCGACAGTCTGATTTACATTTTGTATTTCAGGAAACTGCCGCTTCTTTTTCTTCCTTATTCTGTTTTTCTTCCTCCAACTCCCGGAGGACTTCATCGCCGTACTTATCAATCATCCGTACCAGAAAATCAATGCACCGCTCAAATTCAATATTCTGTTGCATAAGCTCCTCCCGTTATTGTTTTGATCTGAGCTTATTTTACAGAACCTGCCGGAAAACCACATTGAATAGAAATTGATTGTAAATTGACACAATCACTTTAAAAATATCCGTATTTTCTTGAATCGAATGTATGTTCGTGTTATGATAGATATACTTAATCTTAACTACGAAAGGGGAATTTCTATTGAATCGATGCGATTTTTCTTCTATTAGCACTTGCTTAAAAAATCATATCAGCGAAAGTAATCAAATGAGTCAGCCTGATTTTTTATACGAATTATTTGAAGATTTTATGGATGATCCGACAAATCAGGATTTTTCAATGGACAACGGTCTGGTTTGCCGCTGGATGACTGGTCAGGCTAAAATCAGTCCTAAAATATCCGCTTACTATTCCAAGCCATCCAATCAGGAAAAGTTAGCCCATACCATCCACCAGAATCTTCTTCCACTGATGTCTGACTGTAATATGGCTATACAAGATATTTACACTTTATTCATTCAGGATGACAGCATCTCAGATGCGAAAAAGAAAAATCTGACTCCCTTATATAAACCAGCCAGTTCAAGACTGCTGTTTCTTGCAAAACTGATTTCTTTTGGCATGGAACGCCAATTCATCAAACGTAATACCAAAAATCAGAAGCTGCTCGCCGGAGGCGCTTTATCCCCCATTGTGCTGGATTATATTATGGACAGTGAGGTTCCGAAACCATGCCGTCATTTTATCGGAAGAGATAAAGAACTGGAAGAATTATATACCATGCTTGAGGAAAACCGTCATGTTTTTCTTTGCGGAATCGCCGGAATTGGAAAAAGTGAACTTGCCAAAGCCTACGCAAAGCGGTACATAAAGCAATACACCAATATCCTTTATGTAGAATATACCGGCAATCTTCATCAGGATATTACTGACATGGATTTTATTGACGATCTTCCGGAAAGCACTGAACAGGAACGGTTTCAAAGACATAACCGTTTTCTGCGTTCCCTGAAATCTGATACTCTGCTTATCATAGATAATTTTAATGTCACTGCCACACAGGACAGCTTTCTGTCAGTAGTATTAAAATATCGCTGCCAGATTTTGTTTACAACCAGAAGCAAACTGGATGAATACTGTACTCTGCCATTAAAAGAAATAGAGGATATGAACGCTCTCTTACAGCTGGCATCAGCATTTTATTCAGAGGCAGACGCATACCGTGCAACAGTTGAAAAGATCATCGAAACTGTTCACTCTCATACTTTTGCCGTGGAACTGGCAGCAAAACTTCTGGAAAATGGAATCTCGACTCCAGACCAGTTATTAACAAGACTTCAGGTGGAAAAAGCATCTTTCCATAACGAAGATAAAATTAAAATAATCAAAGATGGACAAAGCAGCAAAGCCACCTATTATAGTCATATCCATACGCTGTTTTCTTTATACACTTTATCTCTTAAACAGCAGGATATCATGTGTAATATGTGCTTTCTTCCTTCCACCGGTATTTCTGCCCGTATATTTGCCAAATGGCTGGAACTGTCCACACTAAATGAAATCAACGATTTAATTGAGACTGGTTTCGTTCAGACAACAACACGTCGCACTATCTCTCTGCATCCGATGATTCAGGAAATCACCCTTTCAGAGACAAAACCATCTGTAAGTAGTTGTCACACGTTTCTGGATTCTTTACAGCACATATGTTTAATGCATGGAATGGAAGTAGATTATTATAAAAAGCTATTTCAAACAATCGGAAATATCATAGAATTAATTGAAAAAGATGATATGCCAAAGTATCTGCTTTTTCTGGAAAATGCATTTCCATACATGGATAACTATAACTATCACAAAGGTATGAAGGGAATCATTCAGGAACTGAAGGTGCTGTTAAAGACAAAAAGCATTGGCACCAACTCTGACCGGGCGTTATTACTGGATTTTCAGGCAACCCTTGAAACCAAACCTGAAAAAGCAATAAAACTGGAAAAAGATGCACTTGCCCAGATAGAAAATATCACTGCTGACAATGCTCGCCTCGTTTCTAACCTTCATGCCAATCTTGGAGGACTTTACCGCATGAACGGTTATCCCGATCTTGCAAGAGAACACATGGAAAAAAGCATCTCACTGCTTGACCAATTTAACCTGCTTCATATAAATGACAGCATACCTCAGATTGCCAATTATGCAATGTTCCTGACAGAACAGCAGGAACCCGAAAGAGGCATCTCTGAATTGCAAAAATTATCCGGCATCATCAAGGAATACCATTCCGATGACTGTCTGGATTATGCCAAAGTACAGGAAACCCTTGGAACCATTTATCTGATGACTGCCAATCTTCCGCAAGCCAAAACACATTTTAAAAGAGCTTTCAAAATATATGAAAAGATCTGGGCTGATGAACCAGAAATGATTGAAGCAAAATATCAGGAAATTCAGGAGTTATATCCACAGATTGGATTTTGCATTGGAAAAAAACTATCCGGTCTTTTAACAAAATAAGTACAATTTACAGCGGGCAACTTGCCCGCCGTTATATTCAACTATTCGTCAAATAAATATATGCATCTTCCAAAGTGATATCATTATCCAGGACACAATTCTCATTTGGCTTTCCTTTGCTTAATACTTTCATATGAATTCCATTTTCTACATACTGCTTAGATGATATAGAATAATTGGCTTCTAACAAACGGGCTTCTTCTGCATTTTGTACCGTACAATTCCAAACACAGCCCTTTGCATTTTCCAGCAACCCACTCACGCTTCCAGAATATAAAAAACTTCCCTTTTTCATAATGGCAAGCTGTGTACAGGTTGCTGCTAAATCTTCTACTACATGAGTGGAAAACAGCACAGTTCTATCCTTTGAAAAATCAACCAGAAGATTGCGGATCCTGATTCTTTCTTCCGGATCTAACCCAGTTGTTGGTTCATCAATAATCAAAAAATCCGGATTATTAAGAAGTGCCTGTATGAGTCCGACACGTCTCTTCATACCACCAGATAATTGCCGCATTTTTTTATTCTGATGCTCTGTAAGAGAAGTCTTTTCCAGATAATAGGTAATTCTTTGTTCGAGGTCATTTCTGGCTACTCCTGACAGTCCCCCCATATATACAAGACATTCTTTCACCGTAAGATTCGGATATAAGTCGATTTCCTGTGGAAGATAACCAATCTTTTTCTGTATTTTCTCATAATTTCCCTCGTTATACAGAATTCCATCAAGGGAAACCATTCCTTCCGTTTGTTTTAAAACAGTTGTAAGAACCCTCATCAGCGTGGTTTTTCCCGCACCATTCTCTCCCAAAAGTCCGTAAATTCCCTTAGGTATTTCAAGAGATGCCTTATTTACTGCAACTACACCATTTTTAAATCTAACTGTTAAATCATTTATTCTAATACTCATAATCTATCCTCTTTTCTTTAAAGTCATTGGTAATACTGCAAATAAAAACAGCCCCGCTATAAAAGACACAAGCGTTCCATAAATCCAACTCTCGGACATTAATTGAGTAGGTTCACAAAAGCTGAAAGAAAACAATCCCAGATTTCCGAAAAATGAACTTCCCGCTTTTGATATAAGTCCAATGACAATTCCAAATAAACATCCAATACCTGCCCACATATTTCGAAGCAATGTACACAAAATCACAGAGCATATACTCCAAAGCCAGATAGTTCCAAACATTGCAATGAAATATAAAAGAAATATCTGAATACCCGAAATGCCTTCGTTTACACTGCCCGGTTTTTGCCAGAAAAACAAAACATATCCAACACAAGAAAGTATTAATAAATATAATATTTGAACGCCCACTCTCTGCGATATTACTTTTAACTGCTTTTTTTGATCATACAAATGAAATACATCGGCACGCTTACTTTTTACTTCCATCAAATATGTGTCACTACAAAAAATAATTGTTAAAAATGCTATTGGCGACTGAATCGCTGAACCGATTTCTTCATAGTATATAATCGGATGAATAGCACACAATATCAGTATAAATGCACATGAATAAAAAATCTTATATAACGACAGGCAGTTTTTTAGTTCCGTTTTCAATGAACCCTCCTCCTTTTCCAGATTGTAACAGAAATACATACTAATATAACTGATGAAATTACAAGAATAATCTGATTTATGTTTGACATTTTGGCTACATGTGTTTCAAAAAATCTGCCAGGGAATCGCACCATAATAGAGAACGGTCTCATATAATAAATATCATTCTTCATGGTCAGCATATTTGAATATATAATGTGTAAAAACAAGATTGGTGCTGCCGGAAGCGGATTTTTAAATATTACTGCTGTAATTGTATAGACACAACATATCATCAAAAGATTCGGAATAATATAGATCAGAGAATTCACGCAAAAATCAATTGGTGTTACTGGAAAGCCCGATTCTAAAGACGTTTTCAAACACAGCATAAAGAATATAACATTCAAAATCACTAATACTCCCAGCATACTAATGAATCCGCTTATTACTTTCCCACATATATATTGGACTGCCGTAACAGGCTTTGTATGTAACAATTCATAGGTACTTTTTCGTGTATCCTGAATAAATAAAAATGATAGCAAGACTGTTGCAAAAAAGGCCATATGCAATCCTGCAAAATCCGTAAATTTTTTGGCAAAGTACCAGGAAAAAGAATGTTCGGATAATTTCCGCTCGATATAATGATTGATTTCTTCTGCTGTCCCCTTATGAATTTCAAGGTCCTCATAAGCATATATTGCATTATAATAGCCATATTGGGATTCCAAAAACTCAGAAGCAGTCTTTACATCCATATTCTGAATTTCTTTCATTACATGATCTGCTTCCTGCCTGCTAAATCCAAAACCATTTTTGGAGGTGTCCATTAACGTCTCTTTGATCGTATCTTCCCACTCCCTTCTTCTTTCTTTATCATCAGATGTGGGAATGTACCCATCCATGACATCAGCATCTTCCAATGCTACGTCATTTTGTGTGATCTGTTCATTCTGTTTGATATAATGAATTTGCAAATACGATGACAGACATTGATACATACTGGCAACTATAATAATCAAGCCAATCCACAAAACAGGGTTCTTTAAATAATCAAGTATACTTCTTTTTATGATTGTTTTCATTGTATCTCTTCCTTTCTTTATTTCTTTAACAACATCATACAAATCAATTCTCAATAAATTCACAACAAAAAAGACTAAAACCACTTTATTTGTGATTTCAGCCTTATAAAGTATTTTTATTCAGCTTTGAAAAGAGCTTCTACATGAGCACCGCCTTGTCTGGCATTATATATTTTCAAATTTCCTCCATGCTTTTCACAGAAAATACGAGAAATATACATACCAAGGCCAAAATGCTTTAAATCATCTTGTGGATTCTTATGATAAAATGGCTCTGTTACTTTTTCCTCAGTATCCACAAATCCTATTCCATCATCTTCAACAGAAATTATAAGAAAACCATCCTTTTTCTTTATCTGCAAAGCAATACTTTTTTGTGCATATCGAACCGCATTTTCCAGTAAGTTGTCTGTCACTTCCATGACAAGTTCCTCATCCACTTTCACAATGTTTTGTTCCTGCACTCTTTCTACCTTACATAATTTACTTTCCTTCTTGGACAGCATGGCAGCTTCTGCCTCAATCTTTTTTGCCAGTTCCGATAATTCTATCTCTGAGCATTGCAGTTCCCTCTGTTCTAAATGGGACATTTTTCTCATGTTTTCCGTGAAATGCTCTATACGGTCAATCTGATACATGCCTGTTTGTAAGATATCAATAACATCCTCTGTTTTTATACTCTCAGCAGAAACAAACTCTAAGAGCATTTCCTGATACCCACGCAATATGGAAAGTGGAGAACGTATATCATGTGCAATTGCATTCCGCAAAGCCTTCTCGTCATCAATCATTCGCCACATCTTTCTGTTGTTATCTGCTAAATCACTTCGCATCATTTCAAATTCTTTACACAAAGTTCCCATCTCATCTTTATTTTCATAGGATACATGAAAATCCAGTTCATTATCTGCAATCATTTGTGAGGCATCTTTTAGTTCCTGTAGAGGTGTCTTTAACTTATTTTTATAAAAAAAGAATACCGCAGCAACACTCCCAACAATCGAAAAAATCAGTACCGAATATGTTTCCATAAAGTCACACATTTCCGAAAGATGATAGTCCAAACGATTCATCTGCGATTGATTAGGTCTTGATATCTCAATCTCGTATTTCTTTCCATATTGCTGAAACACGTCCGTATAATCTGCATAATCAATATATTTTTCCCATATTTTATTCTGCATATTTCTTGCAAAATGAACTGTAAATCCAGATAACAGAAATGCTGCCGTTAAGCTGATCACAAAATAAAGCAGAATTGTTTTTTTCAGTGACAAGTTTCTTATTTTTTCCATCGGTATCCAATCCCCCATACAGTTTCTATGTATTCTTTTTCTGAATAATCCGCTATTTTTTTCCTTATACGCCGTACTAATTCCGTTATCGTTCTACTGTCCCCTTCCGCATCATATCCACAGACTTGTGCATATATACGTTCTTTATCAAACACCTGCCCTGGATGCATGGATAAGAATTCAATAATCTGATATTCAATTTTTGTGAACTCCATCCTGTGTCCAGCTATAGCTACTATTTTTTCAGAATAATCAATCAGCATTTCATCCATGAAACGGTATTCCGTTTTTTGTTGATGCCTTTCTTCTCTCTTTATGTTTGTGACAATCCTTGCTTCCAACTCCCGAAGACTAAATGGTTTCGTAATATAATCATCCCCACCTGAAAGCAACCCATTAATTTTATCATCTTCGTCAACTCTTGCTGTCAGAAATAAAATTGGACATAACACTTTACTGCGTATCAGACGACATACTTCAATCCCATCCATGCGTGGCATATTGATATCCAACAAAATAATATCCGGTTTCATTTTTATTTTATTTAATGCTTCCATTCCATCTGTAGCCGTAATGGTTTCATATTGTTTCATATTAAAATAACTACAAAGCATTTTCACCAATTCTTTATCATCATCGACAACTAAAATCTTGTATTTCATCCAAACCGTCGAGTAGACTTTGTCTCGACTTTTTCACTTCCTTTCATCTATATTCTTTTGCGATGAGAGGTTCAAGTCTCAAAAGCCCCTCACAGAACCGCACATGCCCTATTAAGGCATACGGCTCTTCAATAAGCCTTTCGCCTAATAAGCACTTGTTACATATATCTTCGGAGTTTCCAATGGATGTATCTTTAAAATCTCCCGATACTTTTTCCATGTCAGCCAATAAGACTGGTCTCTGCGACGTTTACTCTTCCAGACTTCCTGCCTCACATACACAAAATATTTTATGAGTCCTATATAGTTCCCATAGATTCCATAGTAGCGATAGTGCCCTGCTAACTTTATATTCAGTGTCTCTACCGTGTCGGCTATGCTTTCATGCATGTGCTCCCATATCCATTTCTTGGCTTCCTCTCGTTTTATTTTCAGCTTCTTTTTACTTGTTCTGTGCAGTACACAGTATTTCCCCCAATGGCTTTTCGCATTGTAATGCGTAAAACCCAGAAAATCAAAGCTTTCTTTTGTTCCCTTGTATCTGCCAAAGGGTAGTATCCTGCTTTTGTCCTCTGCGATTTCCAGTCCGAATTTCTTCAGTCTTTCAATCAGAAGCTGATAGAACTTTCGTGCTTCATTCTCGTATTGGAACAGGCAAACAAAATCATCTGCGTAGCGTACCATATACATTTCTCCTTTAAACTCGTGTTTCTTCACATAATCAAACCATGTGTCTAACGTATAGTGCAGGTACACATTTGCAAGCACTGGCGAAATCAGCCCGCCTTGTACCGTTCCTGATTCTGTTTCCAGCCGCTTTCCGTCTTCCATGACTCCGCCTATCAGAAATCTTTTGATATATCGTATAAAGTTCTTATCAGCTATATCGTGTTCCAGAAATTTAATCATCCACTCATGGTCTATGTTATCGAAGAAGCCTTTAATATCAGCGTCCACTATATAATTTACCTTATCTGCCATGATATGTTTATTTACCCTCTGGATTGCGTCGTGACAGCTCTTATTTGGACGAAAACCGTAGGAAAACTCTTTGAACTTCGGCTCATATATCGCCTCAAGTATTTCCTTGAAAACACCCTGAACCACTTTGTCTTCAAATGACGGGATTCCCAGTCCTCGCATTTTCCCATTTCCTTTTGGAATATAGGCTCTGCGTACCGGGTATGGTTTGTAGGAAAATTTCTTCATTCTTACTATCAGATTTTCAATATTTTCTTCCAACCGCTTCCCGTATTCTTCCTTTGTAACTCCGTCTGCTCCCACCGCTTTACCTTTTGGCTGTTTGCTGTAAGATTCTTTGAGCGTATCCTTGTTGACGTATTTCATTAACGACTGGACTCTTCCATATTTTTCTACGAGACTGGCTATTTCTGCTTTCTCTTTTTCCATAGAATGTCTGCCTCCTGTGCTTTCTATGTTTTGATTGCAAAAGCGACTTATTGTCCATCCCTTCCCTCCAGAGTCATTACTTCCTTCATCGGTACTATGGATGAATCCGACTCCTCAACAGTCTTCGTTCGTACTCACCATTGCATTGGCCGATACTCCCTACTGGCTCATGTCCAGAACTGTCCAGGTCTCCCAGGTATGTCGAATATAACTATATCAGGTATGCCGTGCTCTGGGACTCCGGTGTGTTTTCATAATCTCGCTTAGCGATTATTCCTTATTGGTGACCCAAGGAGGTAGCAGACCACCCCACACAATCGATAATTCTAACGAAGCTCAATCACTTCACGCTTTCGCATTACGGCGTTCCTGTTCCCTGTCCTACGCTTAAACATCATTGTTAGCCTTCGATGCTCCAAGGACTCGGTACTGGCGACTTGCTAGGTCTTACCAGACTGGATTCCCACCAACTATATATTCGGCACCGAACTGGCGCACACCTCCAGTATCCATATTATACGATAAAAAACAATGAAATCACAACAAGAGTACATGAAGAACGTAAGCACAATATATCTTTTTTCTCAATTCCTGCTCAATTTCCCCTCAATGCCTTTTTCCTCCGATTTTCGTATGCTTATCCCACAGCAGAGCAGTACCACACCGGTACGACCTGCTGAATCAATCAATACGAAAACGGAGGTATTTTTTATGCGAGAACTCAGAAACACCAAAATCATTGCTGTAGATCATGGCTACGGCAATATGAAAACAGCAAACACCGTCACCCCAACCGGCATCAAAGCCTATGAAACTGAACCAATCTTCACCGGGAATATTCTGGAATACAACGGCATTTACTACCGGATCGGCGAAGGACACAAAGAATTTATCCCGGATAAAGCTATGGACGAAGAATATTATCTTCTGACGCTAATGGCTATTGCAAGGGAACTGAATGTCTTTTCCATCCGTGAAGCAGATGTTCATCTGGCTGCCGGACTTCCTCTGACATGGATCAGAAATCAAAGAGAAGCTTTTCGTTCCTATCTGCTCCAGAATCCAGAAGTCCATTACCGTTTCAACGGCAAAGAATATCATCTCCGCTTTGTGGGATGTAGCCTTTACCCACAGGGATATCCGGCTATTGTAAACCACCTTGGAAATTTCAAGGGAACTAATCTCCTTGCAGATATCGGAAACGGAACCATGAACATTCTGTATATCAACAATAAGAAAGCACAAGAAAGCCGATGCTGGACAGAAAAACTTGGTGTAAACCAATGCATGATTGCTGCAAAGAACGCTGTTCTGGACAAATTTGGAGTGAAGATTGAAGAATCCACAGTAGAACAGATTCTGCGGTTTAGAACAGCTGACATTTCAGCGCCATATCTGGATTGTATCAGTTCTATTGCCAGACAGTATGTGGCAGAACTTTTTTCCACACTCCGCAAATATGAATACAATCCTGACCTAATGCGCCTGTATGTAGTTGGCGGCGGTGGATGTCTGATCCGTAACTTCGGAACGTATGACAAATTACGAGTCACCATCATTGATGACATCTGCGCCACCGCCAAAGGTTACGAATCTCTGGCTTATATGAGCCTGAAAAGGAGGGGATAAACCATGCAGAACAATATCCGCAACACAAACCTGCGCTTTAATCTGGACAAAGAACAGCAACGGAGAGCCTGGGAATATTTACAGACGATGGACAGGCAGGATTTTAAATCTTACAGTCAGGTAATCTCTCTTGCACTGGTAGATTATTTTGACCGCTACTACCACACACAGGCTGATCCTTATCTGGAAACAAGAGAACGGGAAGAACTTTTTGTGAAACAGATTGTAGATGCAGTGGAAAACAATCTGAAACAGGCATTGCCACTTTTTCTTTCCGGACTGACTGCAGGCATGATGCAAAGGGAGCCCCAAATCAGGCAATGTCATTTAGTTAAGACATTGAGTCGGCAGCCTCTTGCAGAGCAAGGTATATAAAAATATATACCCTGCTCTTT